>Ga0208375_1001968_pt1 | contig 20562 bp, 19 predicted proteins | sample RifOxyD1_FD_184038 | JGI IMG/M metagenome (GOLD analysis project Ga0208375, IMG submission 184038) | Soil microbial communities from Rifle, Colorado - Rifle Oxygen_injection D1 (SPAdes) | ecosystem: Environmental > Terrestrial > Deep subsurface > Rock core/Sediment | place: Rifle, Colorado... | reverse complement strand
CGTAACGTATTCACAATACCGGTTAGTGTGACAACGTTATCCGCTGCAGTCACTTGCACATCGTCCGGCGAAAAATATCTATCTGTAAACAACCTTCTCGAGATCGCAGTGACGATATCAGCATCCGAGACTTCTTTATCTGCACCTGGAGTCACTTGAGCTAATGAATGGTGGGGAGCGCCAACGGCTCCAACAAAAGCAAAAGCAGAAACCGCCATCAGCAGGATTTTATGATTCATACAAACTAATCTCCTTTTGTCATTTGAGATGAAACAGACGATTTTCCACGCTCTTGAACAGCGCTGACCATAAACCGTCCGCTATCCATAAACCGTCATTGAAGAGATAATCAGTTCCAGCCGGCTGTTTTTCCCTTCGGAGTTATCACGGCTCGCAACTGGCTGCTTTTCACCGACGCCAATTGTAATCAATCGCTCGGCCTGCAACCCCTTTGAATTTAGAAATCCGGCTACCGCACGCGCTCGGTTTTCAGAGAGCTGCTCATTGTAAAAATCATTACCGATGTGATCGGTGTGTCCTTTAATGAGGACTCGTTGTTCCGGGTGTCTTACCAGGACCTCGGCCACCTGAGACAGCCGTTCCTTCCCGCTTCGGGAGAGCTCTGATGTAGTGGCGGCAAAGAGATTATCGTTGCTGAACGTTACTACAATCTGCTCTTGGGATAGCTGAACTTTCGCCGATTTCGCAAGCTCCGTAGCCTCAGCCTTCAGCTTGGTTTGCTGCTCGCGCTTTTCCGCATTGGCGTACGCAAAGGGAATACTGAGCAGTAGTGCGGCGACGAGCGGTCCCGCGAACTTGCCAGACATAGGCATGATTCCTCCGATCTTGTAAATGCAAGCCGTTTTAAGCAACGAGGATGCCATTTCGGACTTCAACCTACTCAAGCGCGACGGACGCTGAGCCGGAGCCGGCACACGTGATTTGGTACGGAACTTGGACACGAATCTCCGTGCCTGTCCAAAATCACGTGCAATTCTGCCGTCGGTACCAGCAAAAATACCGGCCGAGAAAGGAGTTCTTTCCATGATCAGAAAGCTGCTAAATGCCACCGCTGCTTTAGCCCTGTTGGCAGGGTCAATAGCGCCGATTCAATCGCATGCCTATCCCGATTACGACTACTACGACTACTACGATGCGGGTTACTTCGATGACACCGCTTACGATGATGACTGGTTCTATGACTACTACGATTATAACTATGATTACGATTACGATTACGACACTAGCTGGTTTGATTGGGAAGAGGCTGGTCTTTTTGACTAGGGAATCCACGCCGGCACCCGTGAACCAAAAGCTCAGAGCATCCTAACTAAAATAAGGAGATCAATATGAAGGTAACTCAAAAAATCCCGCTGAAACTCTCAGTGTTCGCGACAAGCATTACAGTCCTCGCAATGTCCGCATGGACTAATACCAGCGAAGCGGGGCAACAGCCCGGAACGGCGGGAAAACCGGCCGACAAGAAGATGACCGAGAAATCCTCTGGCGCCCAGAAACGTGTCGAACTGAAAGAGGTCAGTGGCAAGATCGCCAAGATCAAGCAGGTGGAGGTGCGGGGCGCGGATACAAAAAATACGGTCGTCATGCTCAAGACGAACAAGAATAATCGCAGACTGGTCGTGGACTTGGGTCCCACTACGGCTCTGGAGGCGCATCAACTCGAAGTTGGTAAGGAAATACAAGTTGAAGGAAGGCCGGTGCAGGTAAGGGAGCATCGATTCCTGGTAGCGAATCGCTTCAAGACGGATGGGAAGGTCATCAATATCCAGCGGAAACAACAGCTGGATCAGCACAAGTCGGGCAAGCAGCAGGCCAGAAAGTCGGGCCAGGACTCGAGCTCCTCCTAACTGCCCCGGGAAAGAGCGCGCATCCGATTTACGTCGGACTCTATCCGATTCTGAAGGTCGAGCGGATGTGCGCTAAACAAAAATTTTTGAAACTCCAGGAGGATATATGAAGAACTTGAGACGAATACTTTCAATCGTTCTGCTGCCGCTTGCCGCCGCATGTTCGACCACAGCAATGGACCCGGATCCCGTCACTGACGCGGATACCATGGGTTACTACGATGATTATGGCTACTACGATTACTACGACGCCGGATACCTCGATGACGGTTATTACGATGACGATTGGTTTTACGATTTCTACGACTATACGGATACCGATTACGATTACTGGGTCAACGATCTCTACGGATGGGACGACGAATGGGATTATGACGATACCCTGATCGAATGAGCAAATGCCACGATTTGAGAATGTCCGAGGCAACTTAATAATGGGCCGGCTGCATCGGGCTTGGTCGCTCGGCCCGTTATGCTAAAGCGTTTGCTATTTTGTATTAGCGTTGCATTTTTCAGGAGTTTCTGTCCTACAATCATCGGATGAATTCGTGGGAAAACAGGATTGTTTTGACCTGTGCATCCGTCATACTTTTTCTGGCAAACACCGCGATCGTCATCGCCTCGGCTGGCAGCAACCCGATCCCCAGGGCAAATCCGCCAGGGTTGTACACAGGAACTTCGAACTGTGGGTTTTCCGCTTTAGACCTATCCGTTGAAAAGATGTCCGAGCAAGTCCCTCTTCTCTCGCACCCCATAATGCTTTCGGATAAGGCTCGCGCTGACCTCCTCGAGGGGCGAATTGCTGAATCCAGGGAGCCGAATTCAAAGTGCAAAGAATCAGAATCTTATCTCCGCCGAATCTTTGAACGCCTGGTTTCTGGCTCAAAACTTGAGGAGTTTTCAAGTCAGATTCCCGAGATTAAATTGTCGTTTCAATGCTCTCGATCGAACACTCTTCCCGTAGCCAGGGCTTCCCGAGGACGGGTCGTTCTCATCCCGTCCGGACTCCCCTTGCATGCAAAATCCGAAGATGCAATCGCAGCAGTCCTTGCCCATGAATTAGCCCATCTGGCCCTTCGCCATCCCGAAAGACTAAAGAAGGGGCTTTCTTCTTCCCCTAGTGCAATTTCAGTGATCCGCGACATTAAAAGGCTCCATGAGCGTGAGGCCGATATTGCCGGACTAAGGATTCTCGTGAACGCAGGCTACGATCCAGGAGCTGCTGTTGATCACTTAAAAACGGTGGATCAACTGGCCCTCCGAAAGCAACCAGTAGCCCGAGCCAAGGCTCGGCGTACCGGATCTCATGATCCGGTTCAAGCCAGGATCGCGCTCCTGGAGTCACAGATCGAGGCCTGCCGATATCGCTTCAAGCCCACAAGAACTCCGGTCTCGCGAGAAGTAAGAACCGAACTGCGCCGACTCAGGAATTCGGATTCATGAATCATCACCTTTAGCCGGTCGAAAAGTTACTGGACGCCTTAATTCTTGCGCGAACCGTCTCACCAGGCGCAGTGGCTCGCCATAGAAACCCCCAACGCTTGGAACAGGATCTGCAAAAAACCAGATCTAACGTGGCAGTCTATTGAAAAGCAGGAAAGGTTTCACACGATGTCATCAAAAAGACACATTCTGACTTATTGGGTCACAAACGGGCTTGCCGGTTTTACGCTACTCATCGCCGCCCCGGGGTGCTCAAAAGGTAGCAAGGAAATCAACCTAAGCACCGCTCAAGGAGTGCCTGCTGCAACTGCTAAAGTCAAGGCTAACCAAGGAGACAGCGGCAACACCGAGGTTGAGCTCAATGTAACCCGATTGGCACCACCACAAAAGATAGACCCGAAAACAAACACATTTGTAGTCTGGGCAGAGCCTCTCGATGCCAGTATACCTCCTCAGAATATGGGTGCATTGACCTTAGACGAAAACCTAAGCGGTCAAATGAGGTCCTCCACGTCACATCAGAAGTTTAGATTGTTTGTCACTGCAGAGCCAGCAGCAACGGTTCCCAAACCGACGGGATCGCGGCTCCTCTGGACTGACATCGTCATGACGGGATAGCGGCGCTCTATGCTATGCGTGAGATGCACAAAGACGAAGAAGACGGCATTATCCGTGGACCGGTAAATATACGACGAACGTCGCGCCCTCTCCTGACTGACTTTCGACATGAATATCTCCACGATGCGCTCGTACGATTTGCCGGGAGATAAAGAGCCCGAGGCCCAATCCACGCTGGTCCCCCTCTCCCACAGCACGCTTGAAGCGCTCGAAAACCATTTCGCGTTTTTCTGCCGGGATGCCCTTGCCTTCGTCGCGAACGACGAGGGTCACCCTATCCTCCGTTCGAGATACTGATACCCAGACCGGCTTCCCGGCCGCGTATCGAGCGGCATTCGTTAACAAGTTGCTCAGAACTTGTTCGATGCGAAACTTGTCCCAGGTGCCGATCACGGCCTCGTTCGTATCGACGTGCAGCGCGCAACCTGCGCTCGTCAGCAGTGGCCTGAACTTCTCAACGATCTCTCGAATCAAGGATGTAAGGTCGAATTCTGATTTTCGGATGGTCAGGGCGCCGGAAACTATCCGGGTCGCGTCCAACATGTCATCGACAAGTCGAACCAGTTTATCCACCTCGGTATGATTGCTTCTGAGCAGCCGTGTCAGCTTTTCAGCGAGTTCCTCGGCCGGGAGGCCTCGACTTGTTATCCGTAACCCCAGTTCCGTCTGAAGCTTCATGGACGTAAGCGGAGTCTTCAGCTCGTGGGATGCGATCGAGATGAAGTCATCCCGATCCTTCGTCGCCCTTTCCTGAAGATTAAGAAGGTTTAAGACCTGATATTGCCTGCTACGAGCACGAAGAGCGACCATGACCGTGCTCACAAGAGTTACGGGATGAAAGGGGCGCTCCAGCAGTGTCACGTTGCCGCTCGGTGCCAAGATCCTAAGAATCCGCCCGGCGGGAAGAGACGTCCGTCCCGGACTGACCATAATGATAATAGGTATATCCGACCAGGGTTCCTGATTCTGAATGGCGATTTTCAAAGAAGAAACAGCATCCGAAGCAAGCGCCTCTTCAGCGATCAGGATCGCTCCCGCATTTCTGCGGATTTGAAAACAAAGTGAACCGATATCAGAGAAGGTGACGGCACTGATCCTCTCTTGCCTGAGTGCCTTCGCGAGGAGGGTTGCGTCCTGGCCAGTGGGGGCGAGGATCAGAACGTCGAGCCCCGCGGCGTCAACTTTTGCTTCGTTTTGCGCGGCCTCGGGAGCCATTCTCTTTTTCCAGTATTTTCTGCTGTTTCCCATGGAAGCTGGGGATCCCTGTGAGGACCCCTTGAAACTCTGACAAGGGCTCCCCGACGGTTATTCCATTTTTTCCGATCGCGAACTCACGAATTGTTGTTTCATGACTACCGCCGCGTTTCTTCATAACAGAAACAGCCTTCTTAACGGCGCCGGCAGCCTCAAAAAAGCGGGTAATTACCACCGTATCGGCGAGGTACGTAATATCCATCGGTGCAGTCATCGCCGACCCAAGCAGCCCCTGTTGCGCAAGCACCAGAATTGTGGCAACCCCCTGGTTTCCCAGAAAGGCGAGCAGTTCGTGGAGCTGCAGTATTAGAAACTGCTCTTGTGGCATCGCCTGAAGATAACCATTCAAACTGTCGATCACAATAACGCGCGGCTTTTTCGCGAGGACCGATGATCGAACGGAGTCGGCAAATTCGCCCGGAGAAAGTTCGGCAGGATCAATCTTTCGGACCTCCAGCAAACCTTCAGCGAGGTACTTCTTGAGATCCATTCCGAGCGCGGCGGTTCGTGCCAGGAGCGTGTCAATACTCTCTTCGAAGGCAAAGATCATCGCGTGCTCTCCGCGCTGAGCTGCCGCGGCTGCGTACAGGATGGAAAGAGTAGATTTGCCTGTGCCCGCCGGACCGAGAAATAACGTACTCGTTCCGGCATCGAGCCCGCCCCCGAGAAGGGCGTCCATCCTGGGGATGCCGCTGGAGATCCGCTCTCTCTTGAATTCCGTGAGGTGTTGCGTCGAGATCATTCTCGGGAAAACCTCGATCCCCCCCGTTTGGATAATGTAGTCGTGATACCCGCCCGTGAACTTGATTCCTCGAACCTTCACGATATTGAGACGTCGCCGCTCGCCACCGAACTCGGGATGCATTTTCTGCAGATTGATTACGCCATGGACGATACTCTGAACCTGCAGATCCGTAGGGGCGGCCGTACGATCATCGAGGACCATTACGGTACAGTTTCTGCCGGAAAAAAATTGTTTGAGAGACAACATCTGCCTGCGGTATTTGAGAGGAGTCTCGGCGAGCATTCTCATCTCCGATACCGAATCAAAAACAACACGGGTCGGCTTGACGCGTTCAACCTCGGCCAACAATAATGCCGTTGTCTGATTCATTTCGACTTCTGACGGATGAAACACGGTGTTTTGGGACTCGGGCTGGAGCTGCTCCTCGAGGGACGAAAGCTCGAAAAGCGAAATATCCTTCAGGTCCCAGCCGTGAGAAGCCGCCACCGTATTCAACTCTTCTTCCGTTTCTGAAAAAGTAATGTATAAGCCCTTTTCCCCCTGGCGCGCTCCTTCGAGCAGGTACTGCAAGGCAAGGGTTGTCTTGCCAGTGCCCGGTTCTCCTTGGACCAGATAGAGACGATTTCTGGGGAGTCCACCACGAAGAATATCATCCAAGCCCGCAATGCCGGTTCGACAACGTCCCTGCTCTGTTTTGCTCATGTCTAAGTAAGACCTTTCTCTTAACTGCTTGTCGGTGAAGGTTTTTCTGGCGCAAGCGCACCATAAAGCGAGAAGGACCGAAGAACTTAAAAACGAGAACCATGAAAAAATGGCGGAGAGAGAGAGATTCGAACTCTCGAGCGGTTTTACCCGCTGCTCCCTTAGCAAGGGAGTGCCTTCGACCACTCGGCCATCTCTCCTGAGAAGTCGTCTCTAAATGACATAACGCAACTTTGGTCCCCGCCGCAAGCGCAGATCGCAGGCTCATTAACTTTGAACAAACTTTTTTGCTCGAATATTTTTGCAAAAACCTCCTCTGACCATTATAACGCGACACATGATGGATTCCGAACGGAATACCCCCATCACCCAGATGGAAGCGGAAGATCGCAAGATCAAGCTCGTGGGCACGATGCTCTGCTTGAGCGCCATTCCTCTTAACCTTTGCGCCGCGATCCTGGATTTGACATGGGGAAGCACACTCATCGGATGGATGGATTTATTGGCAATGTTGAGTTGCATCGTATCCGTCCTCTGGAGCAGAAGTCGGCCGGAATCCGGAAGGTACGTCTGGTATCCCGCGATTTGCGGAGTCTGGCTCGCCTCAATCCCGGCAATCTATTCGACCGGCGGGGCTAGCAGTCCCTATTTCAGCCCGTATCTCATCCTCCTTCTCCTCATTTCCGCGATTCTCCACAACCGAAACCGATTTCATATTCCGATCATCTTTGTTCTCTTAAATTTGGCAGGCTGGGCGCTGGTCAGCAGGCTCGGAGTCATTCCCCCGCCCTCCAACATCGGTAATTTCGTAACGATTACACGGACAGGAATTTTTCTTGCCGCCGTTTACGTTTTCATTGCAGTGTTGTTTCAATCACAACGAAAGCTCATCGAAGAAATCCTTCAGCGCACCCGGGAACTCCACGAGACAAAATCTAGACTTATCCATACGGCTAAGCTCGCTGAAATCGGAAATCTTCTCGCCGCAACGGCTCACGAACTCGGCCAGCCGACTCAGGTCATCGTGACTGCATCATCGCTCCTGTCGCAATCAAGCCATCGCGGCATCCTGACTCCCGAAAACGCGCGCCATCTCTCTTACAAAATTGGCGACTCCGCAAAGAGGATCGTCCGCCTCCTCAGTTACCTTCGCGATTTCTCACGCAAGGATTCGCTCATGACCGAAACCATCGACATGTCTGAGTCCTTGCGCGCCATACAGGTTTTGACGGAGCATGACCTGAAATCGAAGAACATCCGGTTTAATCTAGAAACACCTGACCGCGCGCTTTGGGTTTGTGGAGACTCCATTAAAATTCAGCAGGTCCTTTTCAATCTGATCGCGAACGCCCGAGACGCCTGTCTGAAAGAGGCCGTACCGAAGATCACGGTGAAGGCGGAGCAACTTCCTCAATGGATTCGCATTTCTGTCACGAATAATGGGCCGCAAATCCCCTTGAGGCTCTGGGCGAGGCTCTTTGAACCCTATTTCACGACCAAACCGACTGGAACCGGAACAGGCCTGGGACTACCGATCTGTCAGGATCTGATATCTCAACATAAGGGTCGGATTTTCTTCTCTTCTGAGCACGACTGCACCATTTTTGTCGTGGACCTGCCCCATTATCCCAACCCAGCCCCTGCGAGCCGCCCCGAGCAACCTCCTTTATGCGTTTCGGCTGTCCACGAATAGCGACAGGACCGATCCCTTTCCCTTTTTCCCGAAACTGTACTATGTTGGCGTTAAATCGGAGATCGATAAAATGATTCGTAAAATCCTGGTCAAAATTGTGGTTCAACTCATGATCCTGAGCGTTGCCACTGTTTCTTCCGCCCTCGCGCAGTCCGCACCCCAATCCACCTCCTGGAATGGCCGCATTTTCCGGGCTGAAGGGACTGTTGAAATTTCGCACTCACAGCTGATTGAAGAACTCAGCGTGGCGAACAACATCGTTATCGGAGAAAAACACTATGTCCCCGAGGTTCAAAACACCGAGGCGGCGATCATCAGTGGCGTGACACAATTCCTCGGCCGGCAAAATCGTTTCACCACCGCTTGGGAGTTTCTCAACTTCACGGATCAGGAGTTGATTCGCTCGACTTTTGCCCGCTATGTTGCCGGAGAAATCAATGCCCTTGATTTCTTCGTGATCACACAAGGAGACGACAACTCAGCGACGTACATCCCGATCATCAAGAGCACGAAGGATCTGGGCGGCCAGTTCATCGGCGTGAATGTCTCGAGAATGGATCGCGCGATTGTTGCCAAAAAAGGTATCGGAGCCGTGAATCCGGCACTCCTTCCTCCAGGGTTCGATTACGGGAGCCCTGGTTATCACGAGCGCTTCGTCGAATTCATGTCCGTGGGCGGCCATGCGACACCTGAAAAAATCCAGAACTACTACGCCGCGCAATGTTTAACGGACGACGCCATGGCTTACCACATGCTGACCGAGTCCTCGTCAGATCTGCGCTTTCTCGTTGCCGGAAGCTTTCATACCAATTACTTCGATGGCGCCGTCGGCCGCCTGAAAATCCGCGCTCCTGAGCAGATCACCAAAACGGTCACGATCATCGACGCCGTGGACTACACCGAAGCGGAGCTGCTCGATCTCATCCATGATCCGAAGTACGGTGACATCGCAGATTACGTTTACTTCGTGAACGAGCCTGGTACCGCGCCGGATTCGGAATAATTCATCGGCCATCCGGGCGCATAAAACAAGTACGCCCGGAAATTGCGCATTCCCGGGCGTATTCAATCAGTGAACGTTGATAGGCTTAGGACTTGATTCCGAGTCTCTTGAAGAAGGCGTCGGAATTCGGCTCGCGACCGAGGAACTCGCGAAGCAGCTCAAGCGGCTCGACCATTCTGCCCCGTTCGAGGATGATTTCGCGGTACATCTTTCCGACTTTCGGGTCGAGAAGATGATCCCGCTTTGCCTTCACATCGAATCGGGTGAATAGATCCTGGGCGTAAACCTCTGACCAGAGATATCCGTAATAGCCGGCATCGTAGCCTCCCATCAGGTGTCCGAACCCCGCTTGGAAATGGCCTCCCGGAATCGGATCAACTCCGACCAGCTCCTTATAGAGCCGATCGTATACGGCCGTCGTGTCGACCTCGCCGACGGACGTATGATAGGTCATGTCCAAAAGACCGAGCATGAGCTGCCGGGTGTAGAAATAGCCTTGGTTGAAATCCTTGGCTTCGATCATCTTCTTCACGATCTGGTTCGGCAATTTCTTAGCCGGATCGAGGTAGTGACCGGAAATCAAAGCCAACACTTTCGGAGACCAGGCCCAGTTTTCGAGCATCTGAGAGGGCGCTTCCACGAAATCCTGCGCGACATTCGTTCCAGAAAGACTCGCGTAAGGCGCCCGTGTGAGCGTCTGATGCATAATATGGCCGAACTCGTGAAAGAAAGTCTCGACTTCGTCGTGTTTCAACAGCGACGGCTTATCGCCTGATGGTGGATTGAAATTTCCGACCATCGCGGCCACCGGATAACGATAGCCTTCTCTCGTCAGGCGTCCCCCGATCAACGGGAATGCGGCAAAATGGGGATACTTGCCCTCGCGCGGAAAGAGGTCAGCGTAAAAATACCCGACGACGAATCCCGCCTGGGAATCCTTGATTTCATAAAGCTTCACTCCCGTGCCCCAAACGCGGGAATCCTTGACCTCCTCGAACTTGACGCCGAGGAGTTTGGAATAGATGTCAAAAACGCCCGCAATCACACGATCGGCGGGAAAGTACTCCTTGATCTTCTCATCATCGAGATTGTAGTCGCGTTTCTTGATTTGATAAGCAAGGTAATTGATGTCCCACGCTTTAACGGCGGTCGCAGTCGGTTCAAGTTCCTTTTTGTACTTCAGAAGCTTCGCGACGTCCTGACGATTCCGCAGCGCCAACTTTTCTTTCAAGCCGTTCAAGAATTTCAGAACGGTTTCAGAATCCTTCGCCATCCTCCCGTCGGTACGGTAATCGGCCCAGGTTTTGTAAGACATCAAATCTTTGATCCGTTGACGGAGTACAATCGCTTGCTCAAGAAGCTTGGTATTCGTCTCGGCCTGTCGATTCAAATACAGGTCAAGCATCCTCCGGCGGGTTTCTCCGTTCGCCGCATTTTCCATGACATGGGTGTAATCGGCCGCCTTCGCGGTCACGATGAACTTTCCGTCCGGCGTCTTCTTCAAACGATTCAAAAAATCCGGTGAAACGCCCGTCAACTCGCCGGCATCAAAAACGATTTGGGAAGTATCGTTATTCAGGTTAGTCCCGAACTGGCTTTCAAGAACGGCGAGACGCTGTTTGAGTTCCTTGACCTGCGCGAGCTTCTCTTCCGGAAGCTTCAGGCCGGCCTTTTCGAAATCCCTCAACGTTTCTGAAAAAAGACGCTTCTCCTTAACGCTTCGGGGAGTCGCCTCTTTCAAGACGTCGTAAAGATCCTTGCGCGACATGATCGAAACGTAGAAGGGTCCGAGCTTTTCTTCGCATGCCGAACCTTCCGCATGAATTTCTTTATCGGTGTGAACATAGCCCATGAAAGTGAGCGGCTGAGCAATGTCATTCAGGTCCGCGGCGGCGGATTCGAATGCCAGGACCGTATTATCGAAAGTCCTTTCGGACGCGGGGGTCTTGGCAATCTCATCAAAGCGCGCCTTCGCATCTTCCATCGCGGCGTCGCAAAGCTTGGTGATCTCACCTGGCGCATAGTCTGATCGAATAAGGTTCATCTTATCCATATTATCCAATGATTTTGCCAGATTGCGATTCAAAGGCTTGGGTGCAGTCGTACACGCGCCCACTCCCAGAATCACTAAAATCGAGACTACCCCGATAATCGTTTTCATTCTCGTGCTCCCCTTTCAAAGTATCCTGAATCATTTGTTTTCAGGATTGAAGCATAGTACAGGCCCTTCTGTAAACGGCTATGAGCTGAGGCCGCCCGATTCCACAGTCAGTCGGCTTGGGAATGCGCCCGTCAAGTGAGGCACCATGAGGCACCAAATGAGAGAAATGAGCAAAGTCAGCAAGTACGCACTTTATGAACGTTCGGTCCAAAGTCCCGCAAGTCATGCCGATTGGTTTCGCCGTATTTTTCGGGAAATCAGAGCCGCACGAGGCAAGCCTGGGCCGGACCCTGAACACCTGCGAGAGGATTTCTGCGGGACCTTTCTTCTCAGCTGCGAATGGGTCAAGAGCGGACCGCGCAAAACCGCGGTCGGCGTGGATCTCGATCACGAGCCTCTCATTTACGGAAAAAGGAACCATTTCGCCCGGCTCTCGACAGACGAGAAAAACCGAATCCGGATCGTACGACGAAATGTCCTTTCTTCGAAGAACCCGGGCAAGCAAGAAGCTCCGGATCTGATCACCGCCTGCAACTTTTCCGTATTCGAATTCAAGGAACGCCAAACCCTGGTGCGCTATTTTCGGAACTGCAAAACATTACTCAACGATCGCGGCATTCTGATTCTCGAAGTCGCCGGCGGGCCCGGGATGATCGAAAATTCCCGTGAAACGAAAAAGCTGAAACATCAGGGCACCCCCTTCACCTATGTTTGGGACCAAAGGTCATTCGATCCGATCACCCGGCAAGGGCATTTCAGTATTCATTTCAGGTTCGGAAATGCACGCGTGATCGATGACGCATTCACCTATCATTGGAGACTTTGGACTATCCCGGAACTCCGGGACGCGTTGATAGAAGCGGGTTTCAAGGGAACCTGCGTTTATTGGGAAACAGCGCACGAAGGCGAAGGAACAGGAGAATTCATTCGAACAGATCAGGGTGACAACGCCTATTCCTGGATCGCCTACGTCGTCGGAATTCACTAACGAACTCGTCTCATCATCAGTGGGCTCAAAGTACCCGACACTTTCATTTTTTTATACTCTGTAAAGTTTACAAGCCCTCTTTATTCTTTGGGAAAGTTGTCGTTGAATAGGCCTCTACAGGGGGATCAATGAGAATAAAATCAACATCACTATTTTTCACTGCGGCTTTAGCTTTGTTATCAGCGCCACTTTTGACTGCTTCGGTTTCCGCCGGCGAGATCGTGCGCCTCAAGGCTGGAGAAATCCGTCTCCAAGACACATCGCAGATTCTCCTGCGGGAAGCTTCCGGTTTCGGACGAATGAGCCAGGAACCCAAATATTTCGTCGTTCAGTTCACTGATCGTATTAGCGAAAAGAACAAAGAGCTGCTTTCGCAACAGGGGCTCGAGCCTAAAGGTTATTTGCCGGACGACGCTCTCATCGTCCGCGGAGAGCAGCGCGCAGCCGGAGTGAGCGGATTTTTGCCGTTTGTCCGGGCAGTTGTTCCGTTTCAGCCTGAGTGGAAAATCAGCGCGGAACTTTATGAAAGCACAAGCGCGCGCAGTGAGCTGATCGTGCTTTCGATCATGGATTCGAAGGACGTTGCGAACATCAGGAGTGAACTCGCGACGATCGCCGGCCTGAAGATTAAATTCGTCGGCGAACAAACGATCATCGTCAGGACGAGTCGAGCCGAAGTGAATCAGATCGCGAAGATCGAGGGAATCAGCTGGATCGAATCAATGCCGGTTTTCGTGACCTTCGACTTTGGAATCGATGCTGACAACCCGCCCGTAACTCCTCCGGCGATCACGGGATACGAATCCGGAACAAGGCTTATGAATTTCGAGATGGCCTGGCAGCGCGGTTTCAGTGGAGAGGGTCAGATCGTTGGAATGGCCGATACAGGAGTCGATTCCGGCAGCACGAGCACCATGCACCCGGATCTTTCGGCAGTCACGAAGGGCTACGCAATGGGATTCGGTTCTTCGAGTTGGGAAGACACCAACGGGCACGGAACTCACGTTTGCGGATCCGTCATCGGAAATGGCCGCGCGTCAGACGGAAAAATCCGGGGCGGCGCTCATTCAGCCAGCATGGTCGTAGACGGCCTCTGGAGCCCGATTATGGACAATCTGGCCTTCAAGAATGACTTCAACTTCCTTCTCGGCGCCCCCTACAAAGACGGCGTTCGCATTCACACGAACTCCTGGGGTGCCGCGAATAACCTCGGCGCTTACGACACGTTCGCCGCGGCAGCCGACGCTTACATGTGGAACAATCCAGACATGCTCATCCTCTTCGCGGCCGGAAACAGCGGCGAAGACAAGAACCGCGACGGCAGAATCGATGAAAATTCGGTCTGCAGCCCGGGAACCGCGAAGAACGTCCTGACAGTGGGCGCTTCTGAGAATCTTCTGGCCGAAGGCGGAATACAGAAACCGATTGGACAGCTCCGGGACGGGGACAAAAAATGGGGCGTGGAGCCGATCAAGAGCGACACTCTTTCGAACAATCCGGACGGAATGGCCGCCTTCAGTTCTCGTGGTCCGACGAACGACGGCCGATTGAAGCCGGAAATCGTCGCCCCGGGCACGAACATCGTGAGCGTCAAGTCGCAACACCCGAAAGCCGGCAAACTTTGGGGCGAGTTCAGCAAGGATTACGTTTACGCGGGAGGAACCTCGATGGCGACTCCGCTCACCGCCGGAGCGGCAGTCGTGGTTCGTGAATACCTCGTCAAAACCCATCAGCTGACGAATCCATCTGCGGCGCTAGTCAAGGCGGCGATGCTGCACTCAGCGACGGACATGTACCCGGGACAATACGGAACGGGCCCAAACCAGGAACTGCCGACCCGCCGTCCGAATGTCCATGAAGGCTATGGGCGTGTGAATGTCGATGCGGGAACAAATCTCGTTTCTACCGTTCTGGTCGACGACAAAACAGGCATTGGCCTTTCTGAAGAAAAATCAGTGAAGGTGAACGTCGGGGCCGGTGGCTCGCTGCATGCGACGCTTTCCTACACCGACGCTCCGGGCGCGGCGACTTCTTCCAAGGCTCTCGTCAATGACATCGATCTCAGAGTCATCGATCCGAGCGGAAAAATCTACGAACTGGCTGACCGGAAGAACAATTCCGAAATGCTTGAACTCTCGAACCTCGCCGCAGGCGATTACGAAGTGATCGTCAAAGGGATTAACGTCCCACAAGGCAAAGACGGGAAACAGCCCTACGCTCTCCTGATCACGAACTGATCGATTGCGTTCACCCTTGTCAAAGCTGAAAGGGCCTGGGTCATCCAGGCCCTTTTTTTTATCGCTGATTTGGATCACAATGGGCGGGTCCCGCGGAGCCCGCCGGGACCACAGGAAACAACCGCTTTTACGATGACTAAACCACGACGTTCAGAAATCGCCTCGATCCTCGACTTGGGAGTACCAATCGCGCTCACGCAACTGGCCGGGATGGGTTTCAGCATGGTCGACATGGCGTTCGTAGGGCGACTTGGAGTGGAGCCACTGGCGGGCATCTCCATCGGGAATGCGATTTTCAACACCCTGATGATCGGTTCCCTTGGATTTCTCCTGGGCCTCGACTTTCTTATTTCGCACGCGGTTGGAGCGGGAAAACAGGATGAAGCCAATTCCATGCTCATCCAGGCACTTTACGTTTCGACTTTGCTTTCAATTCCCCTGATCGCGATCATGACCTGGGGCTCGGGTTGGTTCGAGTTTTTCGGAATCGCCCCGGGAGTCGCCCAACAAGGTCAGACCTATCTTCGAGCGCTCGCCTGGAGCCTCTGGCCCTGGCTTCTGTTCAGCTCATTCCGCCAGTACCTCCAGGGAATGGGGGTTGCACTTCCGGTCCTCTACATTTTGATAGTAGCCAATGTCATTAATGCGCTCGGGAACTGGTTGTTTGTTTTTGGTTTCGATTGGAACGTAACGATCGCAGCGATTCCCCTTCAGCTCAAAGTGGCGCCAATGGGAATCGCTGGATCGGCCCTGGCGACCGGGATTTCACGGGCTTTCATGTTTGCGGCGCTCGCGGCGTACACGATCGCGAAAAGCCGGCGCGGCGGTCTCGGCCTGTTCACGGCACCCCTGAAATTCTCGTTCGAAAAAATGCGACGACTGATCCGCCTCGGTGCACCCGCGAGCGGACAGCTTATCCTGGAAGTGGGCGTCTTCGCGACCGCGACCTTGCTTGCCGGTCGTCTAGGAGCCGCGCCGCTCGCCGCGCATCAGATCGTGTTGCAGATCGCGAGTTTCACGTTCATGGTGCCACTCGGACTTTCGTCGGCAACGGCAGTCAGAGTCGCGCAAGCCCTCGGCGCCGGGGACCGGTCTCTCGCTCGGCGGACGGGTTGGCTGAGTATCGGGCTTTCCGCTGGTTTCATGGCATTTTGTGGCGTGATGCTCCTGCTCTTTTCAAAATCCCTCCTCGGCATATTCACCTCGGATTCCGAGGTGATCCGGATCGGAACAGGACTTGTCATCATCGCCGGTTTTTTTCAGCTGTTTGACGGCGCGCAGGTGGTCGGCTCGGGAGTTCTTCGGGGAATTGGAAACACTCGCGCTTCTTTCATAGCTAACTTGCTCGGCCACTGGTTTTTGGGTTTGCCGATCGGGGCGATGCTCTGTTTTTGGGCGGGCTGGGGTGTTCATGGACTCTGGCTCGGACTATCCGCCGGGTTGGTTTTCGTCGCGATCACACTGATCCAGACGTGGCGCACCATAAACGCTCCTTCGCGGTAAGCGCCCTCCATTTTCGCCGTCGACGTCAATATTTTGGCACTCCCTCAAGGTACGATCTTCCAGACTTTATGATTCCGTTACAATATTGGGCAATTGAGGCACACACATTTTTTCGCGCTGCATCAGTCTCTTCGAATTCCCGCAATAATTTTTCGATAAAATTCTCAACAGTTCTCAGGTGCTTACAGGAAAAAGACGAGAAGAAAAAGAGGGGTACAGAGCTCAACGACATGTTGGTCATTTTTGGCGTTATCATAGTCTGCGGAGCAGTGTTCGGTGGCTACGTGCTGGAAGGTGGCCATATCCGTGTGCTCTTTCAACCGATCGAACTGCTGATCATCTGCGGCGCCGCGTTCGGTTCGCTTTTCATTTCTTCCCCAATGCCGCTCATCAAGACGATCATCAAACAGTCGCTCGGGGCGATGAAAGATAAGGGCGGCAGCAAAGCTGAATATAGCGAACTTCTCTTACTGCTTTACGAACTGACAAAAACCGCGAAGATGAATCCCCTCTCGCTTGAACCCCATGTCGAGAATCCCGAGAACAGCGAAATTTTCAAAAAATATCCCGGCGTGCTCAGTAACCATCACGCGATTCAGTTCATTTGCGACACATTGAAGCTACAAATCAGCTCTTCCATGAATCCTTATGACCTCGAGGAGCTCATGGAAACGGATATCCATTCCGCCCACGAGGAGGAGAACCGGGCTCCAAGCACCGTCGCGCGAATCGGCGACGCGATGCCCGGCCTCGGAATCGTCGCCGCCGTTCTCGGCGTTGTGATCACGATGGGAAAACTGACGCAAGGCAAGGAAGTCATCGGCCACAGCGTCGCGGCGGCCCTGATCGGAACTTTCCTCGGCGTGCTTGGCTCTTACGGCTTCATGCAGCCGCTCGCGGCGAAGATGGAAAACAACAACGCCGAAGAGGGACAATACTACCAAGTGATCAAAGCCGCGCTCCTGGCTTTCGCGAAGGACTGCTCCCCGAAGGTGTGCGTCGAATTCGCCCGGCGCACCATCTCGCCGAAATCGCGCCCCAGTTTCTCTGAAATCGATAAGGCGACCTCTTCCGTATCATCCAAAACCGCGGCGGCCGCATAATGGCTAACGAGAAAGACAAAAAGAAATCCATCATCATCAAGAAAAAAAAGGGCGGCGGCCACGCAGGCGCTCATGGCGGCGGCTGGAAGGTCGCCTATGCCGATTTCATGACCGCGATGATGTGCTTCTTTCTGGTCATGTGGCTCATGGCTTCGGATGACGAAACCAGGGCGGCGATCGCGCATTACTTTAACCACCCGAACACGCCCTGGGTTCAGGGACGCGACCCGAGTTCAGAACAAGTTCGACCTTTGGGTGAAAGAAAAGGCATCGGCGAGAACATTCTGAAGGGATTGGATGGGTTGAATCCGGATGATCTTGTAAAAGACCCGGTCCGTCCCGTAACTGAGATTAAGGAGAACAAAGAGCTGGGTGAACTCGCGGCGGAGTTGCTCGACAATCAGGCCTACGCCTTTGACATCACTCTCGACTACGTCAGGTTTTCTGTTCCTGAGGAGCTTCTTTTCAAAGGGGGCTCAAGCGAACTCAGTCCGAATGCCGGGAAGTACCTCGAAAAACTCGGCCAGCTTTTCAGAGGCTACCGCGGATACATCACCATCGAGGGACATACGGACAATCCGCCGCAAACGACGGGAATTTTTTCGAACGCGTACGAGTACTCGCTCGCACGGGCCGTCTCAGTCATGAACTACTTCATTGAGCACCACTGGGTCGCGGAAGACCGCATGATGCCGATCGGAAGCGGCGGTAAAAAGACCATCTCGCCCAATACAACAGCAGAAGGCCGGAAAAAGAACCGGCGAATCGAATTCACGCTGAGTTATCGAAAAAACGTCTGAAACTACCCACCGAATCAGCCGATCACATGCCACTCACGCCCCAAATGACCCGGCGCGCAGGAGATATTCCTGGTACACATGGCTCTTCAATAGTCCGTATGATAAAAATGCTCTCATGATTTCCGTGAAAACCGTTCTCACAGCTGTTCTGCTCGCCTTTTCCGCCGGAACCCTGCTTCACGCAAACGAATCCGCTGACAAATCGCCGTCCCCGATCTGGATCGCGGAGATTCGGGGCACGATCAACCCGGCGAGCAGCAGCTACTTCCAAAAGACCATCGCTCGCGCCGAAGAAGATCATGCAGGTGCCGTGATTGTCGAACTCGACACTCCGGGTGGCCTCCTGACCAGCGTACGCGACATGACCCAGGCGATGGACCGATCCACGGTGCCGGTCATTATTTACGTTTCGCCCGCAGGGGCTTCAGCGACTTCGGCCGGAGCGCTTCTTATGCTCGGTTCACACGTCGCCGCGATGGCGTCCGGGACCAATATCGGAGCCGCACACCCGGTGGGAGCGCAGGGAGAGGAAATCAAAGGAGCCATGGGCGAAAAAGCGACGAACGATACGGCCGCGTTCGCGCGCGGAATGGCTGAGCTGAAAGGACGAAACGCAGAGCTCGCGAACGAAATCGTATCGAAAAGCAAAAGTTTGACGGCCGAAGAAGCGCTAAAACAGCGGGTCATCGAGATCGTCGCGAATTCACGGGCTGATCTTTTCAAAAAGCTGGACCGGTACCAAATTAAAATCAAAGGTGAGACCCGAAGCCTCCGAACCGAAGGAGTCGAGGTGAAGACCGCCGAAATGACCCCCGGTCAGACACTTCTCCATTACCTCGCGAATCCCAACATTGCAGGGCTCCTCATGACCCTCGGGATTCTCCTTATCTATGTCGAGCTTTCGGCTCCTGGAATGTCGATTCCCGGGGTTCTGGGCGGCATCTGCATCCTCGTCGCCCTGATGTCTTTCGAACTGCTTCCCATCCGAGCGGGCGGGTTGGTGCTCCTTATAGCTGGAGCCCTCATGCTGCTTGCCGAGCCCTTCGTCACTTCACACGGCGCGCTCGCGGTAGGCGGCATCATTTCGTTCGTCCTTGGGCTTGTCTGGGTGATCGACCCCAGCCGGACTTCGCTTCAGATCAGCAGTTCCGTCTGGATCCCCGCAGGGATCGCGCTCGGAATGATTGTTGTCTCGATCGGCTATTTTGCCTCGCGAATCAAGACACTTTCCCGGCGAACTCTGGCCGAAATGGGAGGCGGCGCCGTTTCAGGTCTTTCCGGCTACCACGGCACTGTCGAAAGTGTTGAGCCCGATGGAAAGCACGGCAAAGCCACTTTCAGAGGCGAGCTTTGGAATTTCGAAAGCGAAAGCCCGGTGAAACCCGGCGATGCTGTTGAAGCGATCCGGGCGGCAGGGATGACGATCCGGGTACGGCGAAGATCCGAACTCAGTTGAACTTTACCAACTCTCATCCCGAATCTGCCGAATCGCCTCGTTCACCAGTTCCGGAAACCGCGCCTCGAGGGTCTTCGAAAGCACCATCTGCGGAGCGACGATCTCGGGCTCGATTCCCATGACGCGGATTTTCGGGATATGCTGACCGAGGCTCCGGGCAAGATTCAGGATCTGGAGCATATCACCTTCGTGAGTCGTCGGACTGACCCCCTCTGACCCGCTCAGCTTCTTCACGCTTTCGACGTCTTCGGGCGCGAAAAAAATCGTTTCACCCGGAGCGCGCCCCGTAGGGACGCAGTCCACCCACAGCATCTTCTCAACGTCCTCATTCAGATAACTGAGAAGATCGAGCCCGTGGTTCCCGATCTCGATCACGTCGAAATCAGAATTGAGCTTCGCCTGGGCGATATGCTCCGCGATCCTTAAACCGATGCCATCATCTCCCATCGAGTAGTTGCCTATCCCGACGAGATAGCGACTCTTCATTTTTTGAACTGAACGTCCAAGTAATGGGTCGAACACGAAATGCAGGGGTCGTACGCGCGAACCAGCATTTCGAGGTGAAGTTCCATTTCCTTTTCGGAGCGCCCGTCGGCAAGCATCTTCGGAACCAACGCCTCGAAGTCACGCTGAATATTCGCGTGATTCTGGTTCGTCGGAATAATGCAGTCGCCACCCGTGCAGATCCCGTCCTTGTCATAGCTATAGTGATGGAACAGGATTCCGCGCGGCACCTCCGTCAGACCGGAGCCCGTGCCGAACTTCGTCGGAGCGACCAGCTTCTCTTCCTTGATCCCGTCGCGCAGCAATTCGTCGATCAGCCGGACACCTTCGTAAGCGCTGTGAACGGCTTCGACCACTTGGGCAACCGAGTTCAGATACGGGTTGTAGCACGGAGCCTTGAGTCCGAGCTTTTCAGCAAGGGCCCTGGCTTCCGGGCGGAGCTGGCGATGGTTATTGTTGAACCTCGCAAGAGCACCGACCATGT
>Ga0208375_1001966_pt1 | contig 20567 bp, 19 predicted proteins | sample RifOxyD1_FD_184038 | JGI IMG/M metagenome (GOLD analysis project Ga0208375, IMG submission 184038) | Soil microbial communities from Rifle, Colorado - Rifle Oxygen_injection D1 (SPAdes) | ecosystem: Environmental > Terrestrial > Deep subsurface > Rock core/Sediment | place: Rifle, Colorado... | reverse complement strand
GCCGCCCCTTGCCCAAAGGCATAATTCCCCACATACTCGACCCACTGGCAGTTGAATACTTTTCAGCTGATTTTTTGCCCGATTCCGCTACCGCGTATTGAAATCCACTTTGGCGCCTCCCAGCCCCTCACTGATTGACTTGCCTGACCTGCAGCTCGACGATGCGCGCGCGTTGCTCGCACACGACGCCAGAAACGGCCAACCCCAACACGACGAATCGCCCACTGATTATTTGCAGCGGGTGATCGACAGCCTGTGCGAACTCTCGCTGAAGGATCCGTTGACAGGCTTGGGCAACCGCCGGCATTTTCACGCTGCGCTGGTACGCCAGATCGAATCGGTTGCGCGCTCTGGCGAGTCTGTTTTGCTGTTGCTGCTCGACATCGATCATTTCAAAAACATCAACGACACGCACGGCCATCTGGCCGGCGATCAGGTATTGCGGGCGATCGGGCATTGCCTGGCACGCTGCGTGCGTCCGGTGGATACGGTCGCTCGCTACGGCGGAGAAGAATTCGCCATCATCCTGCCCAACTGCCGACCGTTGTTCGGCCGCACGCTGGCTGAGCGCATTCGGCAGGCGGTATCCGACCTCTGCGTCCAGGTGAGTCCTCTGCTCAACATTCAGGCCACGATCAGTATCGGGGGGGCCTATGCGCCCGAATGGGTGCGCTCCACCCCCGAGCTGTGGATCGAACGTGCGGATACCCAGCTTTATCGCGCCAAATCCAATGGCCGCAACCAGGCATGCATCGATCAACCCCAGGAGCTTTCAGTTAGCGCAGAAGAAAAAGGCTTGCTGTACAGCCACTTGGCCGCAGACGAGGCGAACCCGTTCGAGTTCGGCCCAGGCAACGTAACAAACCGAGTAAACGCATGAACGATGTACTAAGTCCCCCCGCGCACCATTCCGATCTTGCCGAGGTTCCGCTCAAGCCCCTGGGCAAGGTGCTCGCTGTCACCAGCGGCAAAGGCGGCGTAGGTAAAACCTTTGTGTCGGCCAATCTTGCTGCTGCACTGGCCAAACGCGGCCACAAGGTGCTGGTGCTCGATGCCGATCTTGGGCTGGCGAATCTCGATGTGGTGCTCAACCTCTACCCTAAAATCACCTTGCATGACGTTTTTACCGGCAAGGCCAAGCTGGAAGATGCCATCCTCCCGGCGCCGGGTGGGTTTTCCGTGCTGCTGGCGGGTTCGGGGATGGTTGAGTATTCACGCCTGACGTCCGAAGTGCGCAGCGAGTTCTTGCGCGTGATGAACACCCTGGTGCCGAATTACGACGTTGTGATACTGGACACCGGCGCGGGCATTTCCGACGTCGTGCTGTTCGCTGTCTCGCTGGCGTCCGAAGTGCTGATGGTGGCGACCCCCGAGCCCACCTCACTCACCGACGCCTATGCCACGATCAAGGTATTGGTCGGGCAGCAACAGCGCCAAACCATACGCGTCATCATCAACCAGGCAACCCGGCCCGGCAGCGGTGCGGCCATCACCAACCAGCTTCAGCAAGTACTCGACCGCTTCGTAGTGGCCGGGCTCAACCAGCCCATTCGCCTGGTTCACATGGGCGACATCCCCCTGGACCCCGAGGTTCGCCAGGCCATCATGCGGCGTCAGCTCATGATGCAAGCCACACCCGGCTGCCCGGCTGGCGTGGCGCTTGGCCAGATCGCCCGCAATCTCGAAGAAAGCGTCATTCCCCGGCCTGCATAGCACGCGGCAGGGACGCTTCATGAAACCGACAGGCAGACCGTTCAGTACGGCGTTTGGATCGTCCTCACTAACGCCATCACCCGTTCCGGCTCCATCCTGAGCAAGCTGCCAATTTCACGATAATCGTCTGGCAGGGCCGCATTATCCCAGCCTTCGGCAGAATGGCGTGCCAGGTTGACCGCCAGGGTGACATTGCGCACCCGGGACGTGTTCGCAAGGGCAGGATCATGCAGGTTTTTCAGCAGCTCCGGCAGATGCCAATCAATGGCCAGCTGACGCTGCAGTTCCAGCCCGGTAAAACCCAGCACCCGTTTTTGCAAGTCTGCGCTACGCAAGGACGAATCGGCGTGCTGGAGCCGGTGAATGTCGAGCATTTGTACGGGACTGAAGCACCACATCAGTATCTCGGCCACATGTGAAAGCAAGGTGGACACATGGACTTCTTCCGCATGCAAATCATGCAATCGCAACGCCCAGTCATACGCGTAATACGCTGAACGTTGGGCGCGGCGTACGGTTTGCAGCAGTTGCAGCAAGGCATCCAGGTGGCCTTGCAGCATGGTTTCGACAAGCGGGGAAGCCGGCACATCACGGAAGAAAGGCTCGAGACCCATCATCAGCAAGGCCTGTTTCACATCGACCAGTTCATAGGTCTGGTTGCGATGTTTGTGGGTCTGCATGAAACGCAGCAGTTTGACCGTCATCAGCGGATCATCGGTCACCACATTGGCAATGCTGCGCGGATTGAGCAGCGTTTCGTCAGCGCGCAGTCGCTCGAGTTCGCGTGCACTGCTTTTCAGCACGGGAATATCGGCCTCTCCCAGGTAAGCCAGCCAGACTGCCAGGCCCTTTAAATGCTGTGACATCTTTACTCCCGGGCTGAACCCCATGATTTGAATCTATATACGCTAGCAACCTGTCCGACTTGCAGAATCGAAGCGAAAATCCGGTTGGGCGAGGGCAGACTTTGCCGATGTTGCCGGGCAATAATCGCTCCTATTGCCCAAAAAAGCGGCGAAACATGAACCGGCCAGGCGGATTTGCAGCCGATTTTCTTCACGTCCGACAGGACGCCAGTGCACAGCATGAAACGGTAAAACTGGCGCAACACTTTAGTTAACGCCTCGCCTGGCATGAAAACCTCAACGCCCCGCGCGAAGCCAATCAGGATCCGCAGCCCCTACAATCACGTCTCCTGTATCAGGTTTTGTTTATGCTCAACCCCATCAAGTCCATCTGTTTCGACCCCGACTGTCGCGCCTGTCCACGTCTGGCCCACTTTCTCGACGAGGTTCGCGTTCAGCATCCCGATTACCACGCGCGCCCGGTGGCGCCCTTCGGCGACCCGGAAGCGCGCTTGTTGATTGTCGGCCTCGCCCCGGGGATGCATGGCGCCAACCGCAGTGGTCGCCCGTTCACCGGGGACCATGCCGGAATCCTGCTGTATCAGACCCTGCACCAGTTTGGTTATGCCAGCGCGCCGCAATCGGTCGCCTCCAATGACGGCTTGCAGCTGATCGATTGCCGCATCACCAATGCAGTGAAATGCCTGCCGCCCGCCAACAAGCCCGAACCCGCCGAAATCCGCGAATGCAATCACTTTCTGGCAGCCGAACTGGCCAATTTACCCACGAACGCCCGCATCCTCGCGCTAGGCCAGATCGCCCATCAAGGGATACTGCGCGCACTCGGTCTGCCACTCAAGTCCTACCCTTTCAGCCACGCCAGCGACTACCGCTTGCCTAATGGGAGACGGCTGGTCAGCAGCTACCATTGCTCCCGCTACAATACCCAGACGCGACGGCTTACACCCGAAATGTTCGCGGCCATTTTTAGCTTACTGCAAACCCAGGACTGAGCATGCCCGTCGTCACCATCAAACTCGCCGGAACACTGACCCGCGAACAAAAGCAAAAGGTTGCCGAGGAAATCACTGCCACGCTGGCGCGTCACGCGGGCAAGCCTGCGTCATACACCTATATCGCTTTCGAGGAACTACCCGAGGAAAACTGGGCGATTGCAGGTAAGTTGCTGGATGAGGACTGATTGTCTTGCCCTGCGCGGACAAAACCGGTTTTAGAGCATGAGCGTCGACAAGGACTTTCTGGCCTCGCTACCCACCCTGCCCGGTGTCTATCGCATGATCGACGCCGCAAATGCGGTGCTCTATGTCGGCAAGGCAAAAGACCTGAAAAAGCGCGTTTCCAGCTATTTTCAAAAGACCGATCAAAGCCCGCGCATCCGGCTGATGCTGAAAACGGTCGACCATATCGACACTACGGTGACGCGCACCGAGGCCGAAGCGCTGCTGCTGGAAAACAACCTCATCAAAAGCCTGAAGCCGCGCTTCAACATCCTGTTTCGCGACGACAAGTCCTACCCCTACCTGCTGCTGACCGGGCATCGCTTTCCACGCCTGGCCTATTTTCGCGGCACCCCCAAAAAACAGGATCAGGCGTTTGGCCCCTACCCCAATTCGTATGCGGTGCGCGAAAGCATCCAGTTGCTGCAAAAAGTGTTTCAGCTGCGCAGTTGCGAAGACACGGTGTTCGCCAACCGCTCGCGGCCCTGCCTGCTGCACCAGATCAAGCGCTGCACCGCGCCGTGCGTCAAGCTCATCACACCGGAAGCCTATGCGCAGGATGTCGAAGCCGCAGCCCAACTGCTGCACGGTGCTGCCAACACCCTGACCGAGCAGATCACCGCGCAGATGAACGCCGCCGCCGCCGCGCTCGATTTTGAAACCGCCGCCCACCTGCGCGACCGCCTGCGCATGCTGGCCACCGTGCGCGAAAAGCAGTTCGTCGACACCACCGGCAGCGAGGCCGATGCCGATGTCATCGCGGCTGCAGAGGTCGCCGGGGTGATCGCGCTCAACCTGACCATGATCCGTGGTGGGCGCCATCTGGGCGACCGCAGCTTTTTTCCGCAGCATGGTGAAGGCGCCCCCCTGGCCGAGGCACTGGAGGCGTTTATTGCCCAGCATTACCTTGATCACCCCATTCCCTCGCGCATCTTGATCAGCGAAGCGATCGATACCGACGCGCTGGAAGTGGTGCTGTCCGAACACGCACACAAGAAAATCAGCCTGCAACATCGCGTCACCGCCCAGCGCAAAGTATGGGTCAGCATGGCGGAAGCCAATGCGCGCCTGTCCGCCGAACGCCGCAGCACCGAACGCAGCAACCAGTCGCAACGGCTCGCTGCGCTGCGCGATACGCTCGACCTTCCAGCCCTCAGACGAATCGAATGTTTTGATATTTCGCACACCCTGGGCGAAGCGACGATCGCCTCGTGTGTGGTGTACGAAGGCGACGACCTTAAAAAATCCGATTACCGGCGCTACAACATCAGCGGCATTACCCCGGGCGACGACTACGCCGCGATGCACGCTGCCCTGATCAAACGCTTCCAGAAAAGCATCGAAGAAAACGGCGTACTGCCCGACTTGCTTCTCATCGACGGCGGCAAAGGGCAAATCAGCACGGCGGTTGCGGCGATGAATGAACTCGGTCTAGGCGACGTTTTGCTCCTCGGTGTCGCCAAGGGCGAAGCGCGCAAACCCGGCCTGGAAACCCTGGTTTTTGCCGACGGCCGCGAATTGAAACTCGCCAAAGACCATCCCGGCTTTCACCTGATCCAGCAGATACGCGACGAAGCACACCGCTTCGCCATCACCGGCCACCGCGCCAAACGCGGCAAAACACGCATGCAATCGACACTGGAAGACATCGCAGGAATCGGCCCCAAGCGCCGCAAACAGCTGCTCGAACACTTCGGCGGATTGCAGGGTGTACGAGATGCCGGGATCGATGCGCTTGCTACTGTCAACGGTATCAGTCGAGAATTGGCAGAATCCATTTATCGCACCCTGCATTAATGCCGCTCAATCTCCCCAACCTGCTCACCTGGCTGCGCATCCTTCTCATCCCTGTCATGGCGGGCGTTTTTTATTTGCCCCAGGGCTGGGTAACCCCGCTTGAGGCGAATGTACTGGCCGCTTTGATTTTTAGTATCGCCGCGCTGACCGACTGGCTGGACGGCTATCTGGCCCGCGCGCTTGGCCAAACCTCGGCGTTCGGTGCGTTTCTCGACCCGGTAGCCGACAAGCTGATGGTCGCAGCTGCATTGATCGTGCTGGTCGACCTCGGCCGCGCGACCCCCCTGATTGCGCTCATCATCATTGGGCGTGAAATCACCATTTCCGCCTTGCGCGAATGGATGGCCAAGGCAGGCAAATCGGCGAGCGTGGCGGTGTCGTTTGTCGGCAAGCTCAAAACCGCCGCGCAAATGATCGCTATCGTTCTGCTGCTCTATGCCACCCCATTCGCCGGCCTGCCCATTGCATTCATTGGCACGCTGCTGATCTGGGTCGCTGCGCTGCTGACATTGGTCTCGATGGGGTATTACCTGATGATGGCCACACGCGCATTACAAAATAATTGACGAATAGTCAGGCAAACCTGTTGACAGAAAAAACCTGAATCCCCATAATGCGCAGCCTTCAACGCGGGAATAGCTCAGCTGGTAGAGCGCGACCTTGCCAAGGTCGAGGTCGGGAGTTCGAACCTCCTTTCCCGCTCCAGCATTCCGGGGAAAACAGAAGGACAAGTCCGGACGTTTTCCCCTTTTCAATTAGCAATTAGAATTAAGCGGTATTTGGCGCGATAGCAAAGCGGTTATGCACCGGATTGCAAATCCGTGTAGGTCGGTTCGACTCCGGCTCGCGCCTCCAGATTCGAAGCCGACTAGCCGATTCGCCCGGATGGTGAAATTGGTAGACACAAGGGACTTAAAATCCCTCGCCAGTGATGGCGTACCGGTTCGATTCCGGTTCCGGGCACCACCATCCTTTCGGCCGCGTAGCTCAAGTGGTATAATTTTGCCGCTTGATTATTTGTTTGGTTGTTTTGCATCAATGGGCGTTTCGCCCATTTTTTATTTGCATTTCTTGTACGCAGCCCGTCGTAGCGCTTAGCGCAGCGGCACAACAGTGGATTGTTGATAATGGATTTGACCACCCGCCTGGAACCCGTGCTTGCCGGACTCGGATACGAGTTGGTCCAGCTTGAGCGTGCCGGCCGCGGTCAATTGCGCCTGTTCATCGACAAGCCGGGCGGCATCACGATTGATGACTGCGTCACGGTGAGCAATCACCTGACGCACCTGTTCACAGTCGAGAACATCGACTACGACAGACTGGAAGTGTCCTCGCCCGGGCTGGATCGTCCACTGGTAAAACCACAGGATTACGTCCGGTTCGCTGGCGAGCAGGTCACACTCAAACTGCGGGTGCCGCTGAATAATCGGCGTCGCCTCAATGGTCAGTTAATTGGGCTGGAAAACGATGCCGTGAAGTTGATCGTCGATGGCATAGAAGTATCGGTTGATTTAAGAAATGTGGATGCTGCCCGCCTCAGGCCCTTGGTCTAAGTGCAGCGAGTTGGAGAAAATATGAGCCGTGAAATGTTAATGCTGGCCGATGCGCTGGCCCGCGAAAAGAACGTAGACAAAGAAGTCGTTTTCGATGCGCTGGAGCAGGCACTTGCCTCCGCCACCAAAAAACGCTTCAAGGAAGAGTCCGACGTGCGCGTGTCGATCGACCGTGACTCGGGCGATTACGAATCCTTCCGCCGCTGGCAGGTTGTGTCCGAGGCCGACCTCGAGTCCGAGGGCTACCAGATCCTGCTGATCGACGCGCAGGACAAGCATCCCGACATCGAGATGGGCGATTACATCGAAGAGCCGCTTGAAAACATCGAATTTGGCCGTATTGGCGCGCAAGCGGCCAAACAGGTCATTCTGCAAAAAATCCGCGATGCCGAGCGCGAGCAGATCATCAGCGACTTCCTTGACCGCAAGGAGCACCTGGTTAATGGCGTGGTGAAACGCATCGACCGTGGCAACGCCATCATCGAATCCGGCCGCGTCGAGGGTTACCTGCACCGTGACCAGATGATCCCGCGTGAAAACCTGCGTGTCGGCGACCGCGTGCGAGCCTACCTGCTGCGCATTGATCGTGGCGTGCGCGGCCCGCAGGTGGTGTTGTCGCGCACCGCGCCCGAATTCATCATGAAACTGTTCGAACTGGAAGTGCCCGAGATTGAGGAAGGCCTGCTGGAAATTAAGGCAGCCGCCCGCGACCCTGGCCTGCGTTCCAAGATCGCAGTGGTGTCCCACGACCCGCGCATTGATCCGATCGGCACCTGCATCGGCCTGCGCGGTTCACGCGTCACCTCGGTAACCAACGAACTGGCCGGCGAGCGCGTGGACATCATTCACTGGTCGGCCGAGCCGGCTCAGTATGTGATCAACGCACTGGCACCCGCTGAAGTAAGCTCCATCGTGGTTGACGAAGACAAGCACAGCATGGACGTGGTGGTGGAGGAAGAGCAGCTGGCCATGGCCATCGGTCGTGGCGGCCAGAACGTGCGCCTGGCATCCGAACTGACCGGCTGGGATCTCAACATCCTGTCGCGCGCAGCGGCGGAAGAAAAGCAGACGGCAGAAAGCGGCAAGACGCTGGCGCTATTTATTGCAAAACTCGACGTCGACGAGGAAGTGGCGCAGATTCTGGTCGACGAAGGCTTCTCCACGCTGGAAGAAGTCGCTTATGTGCCGTTGAACGAGATGCTCGAAATCGATGCGTTCGACCAGGATCTGGTCAACGAACTGCGCACCCGGGCACGCAATGCCCTGCTGACTGCGGCCATCGTGGGCGAAGAAGAAGTCGAAGCATCGGCGGGCGACTTGCTGTCGCTCGAAGGCATGGATGCGGAAACAGCCCGTCTGCTTGCAGTTAAAGGTATTCACACCACCGAAGACCTGGCGGATCTGGCAAGCGATGAACTGATCGAGCTGGTTGCAATGGATACCGATCGCGCCAATCAATTGATCATGGCCGCACGCGCGCCGATGATCGCCCAAGGCTGAGAGTCACGAGGATTGCATGAACGTTGAACAATTCGCCCAGGAACTGAAACTGCCCCCCCTTCTGCTGCTTGAGCAGCTGAAGGCGGCAGGCGTCAGCAAAAACGATATCGCCGATACCATGTCGGAGGCAGACAAGTCGCATTTACTCGACTATTTGCGCAAGGTACATGGTGGTGGAGCTGAAGCCAGCAAAACCAAAATCACCATCACGCGCAAGCAGACCGGCGAGATCCGTAAAACCGACAGCACCGGCAAGTCGCGCACGATTCAGGTGGAAACGCGCAAATCGCGTACCTACGTCAAACGTGACGCCAGTACGCCTACCGCCGAGGCTCAGCCAGTCGCCGAGACCGTCGAGGAAGCACTCGCGGCTCCGCTGATCGAGGAGATGGCTCCACCTGTCGTCGAAATTCAGGCTGAAGCTGCTCCAGTTGCGGCGCCCGAACCCGAAGCGATTGCCGAACCGGTTGAGGTTAAGGCTGAAGTGAAGCCAGCGCCGGTTGAACCGGTTGCGGTTGAACCTGTTGTGGCTGAAATCGCCCCCGCCGAAGTGGTCGCAGAGGCTGCACCTGTTGAAGCTGCCCCGCAGCCAGAAGCTGAAGTAGCTCCTGCGGTCAAAAAAACCACCCGCATCATCAAGAAAGCCTCGATTCTGAACGAAGCGGAAGTCAAAGCGCGCGAAGACGAGGCACGTCGCCATACTGCACTGCAAGAACGCCAAGCTGCAGACTCCAAGGCCCGCGCCGAGCTCATCGTCATGCGCAAGCAGGCAGAAGCTGCACGTGAAGCCGCCAAACTGGTTGCCGCACAGAAGGCGGCCGAACCCGCAGCGCCTGCAGCACCGACGGAAAAAACCCTGCACAAGCCTGACAAACCGAGCGTAACCAAAGCGGCAAAAGGCCCGGATAAAAAACCTGCGGGCGCCTGGAAAGACGACAGCGCGCGTCGTAAAGGCGGACTTAAAACCCGTGGCGGTGCCGCACCTGACACCGGCTGGCGTGGCCGTAAAGGCAAATCGCGCTCGGGCCAGGATGACAGCAACTTCATCGAACCGACCGAAATGGTCGTGCGCGAAGTCCTGATTCCCGAAACCATCACCGTGGCCGAATTGGCCCACAAGATGTCGGTCAAGGCGGCCGAGGTCATCAAGGCGCTGATGAAGCTGGGCAGCATGGTTTCAATCAACCAGGTGCTTGACCAGGAAACCGCGATCATCGTGGTCGAAGAAATGGGTCACATCGGCAAACCTGCCGCACTCGACACACCGGAAGCCTTCCTCATTGATGCGGGCGAGGTGGTCGAGCATGAAATGCTCAACCGCGCACCTGTGGTGACCGTGATGGGTCACGTCGACCACGGCAAAACCTCGCTGCTCGACACCATTCGCCGCACCCGTGTGGCCAGTGGCGAGGCTGGCGGCATCACCCAGCACATCGGCGCGTATCACGTCGAAACCGAAAAAGGCATGATTACCTTCCTCGATACGCCGGGTCACGAAGCGTTTACCGCCATGCGGGCACGCGGCGCCAAAGCGACCGACATCGTGGTATTGGTTGTGGCAGCAGATGACGGCGTCATGCCGCAAACCATCGAAGCTATCCACCACGCCAAGGCCGCCAATGTGCCGCTGGTCGTGGCAGTGAACAAGATCGACAAACCCGGTGCCAATCCCGAGCGGATTCGCCAGGAACTGGTCGCGCAAGGCATCACGCCTGAAGAGTGGGGCGGTGATACGCAGTTCGTCGAAGTGTCGGCCAAAGCCAACACCAATATCGATGGCCTGCTCGATGCGATTCAGTTGCAGGCCGAGGTGCTTGAATTGAAGGCAGCCGCAACTGGCTCGGCCAAGGGCATCGTCATCGAAGCGCGCCTGGACAAAGGCAAGGGGCCAGTTGCCACGCTGCTGATCCAGTCCGGCACCTTGCGCCGCGGCGACATGGTTCTGGCGGGCCAGGTATTCGGCCGCGTCCGCGCCATGCTCGACGAAACAGGCAAGCCCGTGACCGAAGCAGGTCCGTCCATCCCGGTTGAAGTCCAGGGCCTCTCAGACGTGCCGCAGGCAGGCGAAGACATGATGGTATTGCCGGACGAACGCAAAGCGCGTGAGATCGCGTTGTTCCGTCAGGGCAAATTCCGCGAAGTGCTGCTGGCCAAAAAGCAGGCTTCGAAGATGGAAACGATGTTCGGCCAGATTGGCAAGGAAGAAGTGCAGCAACTGCCGATCATCCTCAAGGCCGACATGCAGGGCTCGTACGAAGGCCTGGCGCATGCACTGACCAAGCTGTCCACCGACGAAGTCAAGGTCAACATCATCCACAGCGCAGTCGGTGCCATCACCGAGTCCGACGTCAATCTGGCGCTCGCCTCCAAGGCGGTGCTGATCGGCTTCAACGTGCGCGCCGATGCATTGGCCCGCAAGCTGGCCGAATCCAGCGGCGTGGACATCCGCTACTACAACATCATCTACGAAGCCGTGGATGAGGTGAAAGCCGCGCTGTCCGGCATGCTGGCACCCGAGAAGCGCGAGAGCGTGATCGGCACCGTCGAAATCCGTCAGGTCTTCGTGATCTCCAAGGTGGGTTCGATTGCCGGTTGCTACGTGCTCGATGGTGTCATCAAGCGCAACGCCGGTATCCGCGTGATCCGCAACAACACGGTGATCCATCAGGGCGAACTCGACTCGCTCAAGCGCTTCAAGGACGACGTGAAAGAAGTCAAAGCCAACTTCGAATGTGGCTTGAGCCTGAAAAACTTCAACGACATCCAGGTCGGCGACCATCTGGAAGTGTTTGAAGTTGTGGAAGTGGCGCGCTCGCTCTAATGCCGAAGGATTTTCCAAGAGCGCGCCGCGTTGCCGACCAGATCCAGCGCGAACTGCCGGAGTTGATCCGGCAGGAAGTAAAGGATCCGCGCGTCGGCATGCTGACCATCACCGAGGTGGAGGTCAACCGCGACATGGAGTTTGCCAAGGTGTTCTTCACCACCTTGGGCGGTGAGCCCGAGCATGCAGCCTGTCTGCAGGGACTCCAGCGCGCCAGCGGCTTTCTGCGTTCGCAGCTGTCGCACCGCATGCAGTTGCGCGTGGTGCCCAAGCTCACTTTCGTTTACGACCGCTCGGTCGAATACGGCATGCAACTCACCCACCTGATTGAAGCGGCTGTCGCCGAAGACGCCAAAAATGCCCCCCCTCTCACAGAAGAGGAGGGCGCAGAAGCAGAAGATGGTGGCGATAGCGCAGATGTGACGCCCAAACCGATCAGCGAGTGAAGCCCGCCCGCCAACCGATAGACGGCGTGCTGCTGCTGAACAAGCCGGTCGGCATCACCTCCAACGCTGCCCTGCAAAAAGCCAAGTGGCTGCTCAATGCCAAAAAGGCGGGCCACACCGGCACCCTCGATCCTTTCGCCGACGGCCTGCTGCCGCTCTGTTTCGGCGAAGCCACCAAGTTTTCCGCTTACCTGCTGGAATCCGACAAGCACTACCGCGCAACCATGCGGCTCGGCATCACGACCACGACTGGCGATCCGGAAGGCGACGTGCTGAACACCCGCGACGTCACAGCCAGCTGTGCTGACATCAGCGCAGTTCTGCTCCGCTTCAGGGGTGAAATCGAACAAATCCCACCCATGCACTCGGCACTCAAGCATCAGGGGCGCCCCCTCTACGAATACGCGCGTGCCGGCATCGAGATCGATCGCCCTCCCCGCAAAGTGCGGATCAACGCACTCGATCTCGTCGAATGCAAGCCCCCGGTTGTGGTGTTCGATGTGCAATGCAGCGCCGGCACCTACATCCGCACATTGGCGCAGGACATCGGCGCGATACTTGGATGCGGTGCCCATCTCACCAACCTGACCCGTACAAGGGTCGGTGGATTTGACCTGTCGCAAGCACACAGCCTGGCTGCGCTGGAAGCCCTGCCTGCCGCCGAACGCATCAACGCTTTACTGCCGTTGGATGCCATGCTGACGCACCTCCCGGTAGTCGATTTATCCGCCGAGGATACGGTGACCCTGATACAAGGCCGCAGCGTGCCGTTTACGCATCAGCAGCAAGAACTTGTTCGCCTATACGCGCCAGGCAGCGATTTTATTGGCGTAGCTGAAACCACGGCAGGGCAACTTGTTCCGCGCCGACTCTGCAATACAGCAGATCGAGCCGCTCACGCCCGGGCAGGTGCCTGATAGCCCCCCAAATTCAATCGAGCACTTTTGCTCTCAGGGCATACAAGCGGTGTTGCTCCCTTAATCGTGAAGAGCCAGTGTTCCGACGGATTGAAGTTGTAAGCAGACTGATGGATTCGCAAATGCGTCCGATCTCAAATCCATCACTATTCCGATTGAACGTCTGCCAATGAATCGACCGCCTCAGTTCGGCCAGAAGTGGTCATCCGAGCATTACTCAGATAGCAGACATTCGGTCCGGATTATCATTACATATACGGACAGACAATCTCGATGAACCAACCATGAATCAAGCAGTTTCGGCACATAAGCATGTTCTGCGAATTTCAATGCAATGACCGGCGGGTTTGGTGAGTTACTGCTGGGCTGAATGATGGCGGGAAAACGACAGCACTTCGTTCCCCAATTCTTGCAGCGAGGTTTTGCAAGCCACTTCGTCGGCGATGAAGCGTTTACGTGGGCCCATCGAAAAGGAGCCCAGCCATTCAATACAAACGTAAAGAACGTCGGTGTCGAGGGTTTCTTTTATTCGGAAGGCGAGGACGCCGAACTGGACAGGGCGATTACAGATTTCGAGGGAGAGTTCAATTCGTTGATTTCGGACCTCCGGTCTGGGAAAGCATATACAACAATCGATCCAGCACGGATAGCTCAGCTCTTGGCGCATCTCGAAATACGAACAAGGCATTTGAGGCAGAGCTTTCTCGAAACAGGGACGTATCTCTTGGATGGACTCATGAAGTTCGCCTCGGATGAAGAAGTGTTTGGTCGATACTTCCGCCGCGCGATTCAGCGCGATCCATCATTGATGCAAGATGCGATGGCGAAAGAGATGCAGAAGTACGGCATTCCACGACAATTTCTGCCGCAAGTTATGGAGATGAGCAAACCGCTGTTGGAACAGGCGCTCCCGGAGACGCTTTCCAAGATGTCAGTGTTCGCGAAGCAGTTTCGCAGTTCCTTGCCAGGAATGCTCAAGGGAGCAGCAAAGTCTGGGCACATCAAGGCGCTAGCGGGGACACTGGCGCCAGAGAGCAAAGTAAGTCGCTTTGTGGGCCTTCAATTTCGGGTTGCCAGCTCCGATGGCGTTTCCTTCCCCTTGGGGGATTCTGTGGTGCTATTTCACGTTGCAGGAGAAAGACCTTTTAAACCTTTCTTTGAAGCCAAAGACGAACTGCTGGCCGTTTTCTTACCACTAAGCCCGCACCATGTGCTCGTTGGCTCCAATGGCTCCTATGAGTGGGACTCTGTACGCTTGCGTCACGAGATCGCCCGTTGTGCTCTAGAGCATTTCATTTCCAGTGAAGCGCCGCCAGAACACATCGATCTTGCACCGGTGATTGGCGAGAACGCCTATATGCTGTCGACAGATCAAATTGAGACATTGGTCAGTGAACTCATTAACAATTAAAGGGCCAATAAGCCCATGCACGCGACGCGCGAAAACGCACGCGCGTGATAGGCGGGGTTGAACATCTGTTCTTCAAATCGCCCAGCTTCCGCTTTGGGTCGAAAGCGGGCGGTTTTGGCGGCCCGGTATTTTCGACTTTATTAGGTTAGATCAGCCAGCAATGTTCCCTCCTGGCTGTATTCGTCTTGCCCTGCCCGCCTGCAAGTCCACGCGCGATCACGCGCTTGAGTCAGATCCCCTTTTTCGCGTAAAATGCACGGTTTTCCCAGAACGTGTCCCGCTCAGCCGCAGGCCACGCGATTTAGAAGGAGTACACCATGGCTGTTACCGTCGCTCAAAAAGCTGAAATCGTCACCAGTTACCAGCGTGCCGCTGCCGACACCGGCTCCCCCGAAGTTCAGGTTGCCCTGCTGACGGCCCGCATCAATGATCTGACCGGCCACTTCAAGGCCAACATGAAGGATCACCACTCGCGTCGTGGTCTGCTGAAAATGGTGAGCCGCCGCCGCAAGCTGCTGGATTACCTGAAGCGCACCAACCTCGAAGGCTACAAGACCCTGATCGAACGCCTGAGCCTGCGTAAGTAAGCCGGGCCAAGCCACTGTGATGACACAGCAATATGCTGCATCGGCACAGTTGGCGGGTCGTTCGACCCCCTGAATTTCTCACGCCCCGCACTCGCGGGGCGTTTTCATTTGAAAGGAACTCGTGTGAGCGCTATCAAGAAAACCTTCACCTATGGCCGCCATCAGGTCACCCTGGAAACAGGCGAAATCGCCCGTCAGGCTGGCGGCGCGGTTATCGTCAACATTGAAGACACCGTGGTGCTGGTCACCGTCGTTGCCAAAACGGATGTCAAACCCGGCCAGGACTTCTTCCCGCTGACTGTCGACTATCAGGAAAAAACCTACGCAGCCGGCCGCATCCCGGGTGGCTTCCTGAAGCGCGAAAGTCGCGCGTCCGACGCTGAAATTCTGATTTGCCGCCTGATCGACCGCCCGATCCGTCCGCTTTTCCCGGACGGCTTTTTCAACGAAGTGCAAATCATCGCCACGGTGATGTCGTCCAATCCCGAAATCAGCGCCGACATTCCTGCGCTGATCGGCGCCTCCGCTGCGCTATCGCTGTCCGGCCTGCCGTTCGACGGCCCGGTGGGCGCCGCGCGCGTCGGTTTCATCAACGGCGAATATGTGCTGAACCCCACGCTTTCCGAACTCAAAGACTCCGCACTCGACCTGGTCGTCGCGGGTACTGAATCCGCCGTGCTGATGGTCGAGTCCGAAGCAATGGAATTGCCGGAAGACATCATGCTGGGCGCGGTGGTGTTCGGCCATACCCAGATGCGCGCGGTCATCAATGCAATCAACGAACTGACCGACGAAGCCGGTGCCGATGCGTGGGATTGGCAGGCTCCTGCTGAAGATGCAGCGATGGTGGAACGCCTGAAGACGCTGGCCGAAGACGGCCTGCAGCAGGCTTACAGCATCAAGCAGAAGCAGGCGCGCACCACTGCGGTCGACGACATCCGCAACAAGGCGTACGCCGAACTCATCCCCGCCGGGATGGACACCACCGCTGCCAACAGCGTGAAGGATGCGTTCCACCGCCTGGAGGCCAGCGTGGTGCGTAACCGCATCCTGTCCGGCCAGCCGCGTATCGACGGCCGCGACACCCGTACCGTACGCCCGATCACCATCCGCACCGGCGTGTTGCCGCGCACCCACGGTTCGGCTCTGTTTACCCGTGGCGAAACCCAGGCACTGGTGGTCACCACGCTCGGCACCGGCCGTGACGAGCAAACCATTGACGCGCTCGAAGGCAGCTACTCCGACCGTTTCATGATGCAGTACAACATGCCCCCCTACGCCACCGGCGAAACCGGCCGCGTGGGCGCACCCAAGCGCCGCGAAGTGGGCCACGGCCGTCTGGCCAAGCGCGCACTGATGGCGGTGTTGCCGTCCAAGGAAGAGTTCGGCTACACCATGCGCGTGGTGTCCGAAATCACCGAATCCAACGGCTCGTCGTCGATGGCCTCGGTGTGCGGCGGCTGCCTGTCGCTGATGGATGCGGGCGCACCGCTGAAAGCGCACGTCGCCGGCATCGCCATGGGCCTGATCAAGGAAGGCGGCAAGTTCGCCGTGCTGACCGACATCCTCGGCGACGAAGATCACCTCGGCGACATGGACTTCAAGGTTGCGGGCACTGAAAAAGGCGTCACCGCGCTGCAGATGGACATCAAGATCCAGGGCATTACCGCTGAAATCATGGATGCCGCGCTGAAGCAGGCCAAAGAAGGCCGCCTGCACATTCTTGAAATCATGAAAGCGTCAGTGTCGTCCGGCGCGCATGAAATGTCGGCCTACGCGCCGCGCATCATCGCGATGAAAATCAATCCGGAAAAAATCCGCGACGTCATCGGCAAGGGCGGCGCAGTCATCCGCGCATTGACCGAGGAAACCGGTACCCAGATCGACATCCAGGAAGACGGCAGCGTGAAGATCGCGTGCACCAGCATGGAAGCCGGCGAACTGGCGAAGAAGCGCATCGAGGAAATCACTGCCGAAGTCGAAGTCGGCAAGGTTTACGAAGGCCCGGTCATCAAGCTGCTGGACTTCGGCGCGATCGTCAACGTGCTGCCGGGTCGCGATGGCCTGCTGCACATTTCGCAGATCGCCCACGAGCGCGTCAATGCCATCGGCGACCACCTGAAGGAAGGTCAGATCGTGAAGGTGAAGATTCTGGAGGCTGATGAAAAAGGCCGCCTGCGCCTGTCGATGAAGGCGTTGCTGGATGCACCGGCACCGGCTGCACCAGAAGCCACTCCGGAAGCCCCTGGCGAACAAGCAAGTTAAATAAATCACCGGCACGCGTTCGCGCGTGTCTTGCCCAACGAAAAACGCGCCGAAGTATGGCGCGTTTTTCGTTGGGCTTCGTGCAGAAAAAATTCAGGCCTTATCGCCCAGAAATGTTTGCCACCAGCGCTTGCGCTGTCCCGTCACCACCCCGCCTGTTTCCAACTCACGCGGTGGCATTTTGCTCATCAACCAGCCCGGAACGATCGACGATTTGGTTGCACTCGAGCCACACGAACTCCCCAGATGATTGGGGTCGTAAATCTTGATGAAACTGGGTGCATCGAGATCATCGGCATACACAATCGCGCAGTAGTCTTCATGGTGTTCACGCCGCAGCAACCCATCCAGTTCGCCCATGAACTTTTGCACCGTGTCGGCAGCAGAGGGCGCTGTGGGCACGTCCTGGCCGACCGCATAGAGATACCACCCCGCCCCCGCGTCCAGTTTCTGCCAGAACACCGTCAGCTGATCCCAGCGCATCACGCTATACAGCATGCCATTGTAATAACGGTCGAATTCGTCGGTTTCAGCCATGGTGCGAACCTATTTTCTAGCGGGAGGAGATGCGTTAGCGCTCTGCTGCAACGGTGCCAATCAGGCTGCCAAAATGCAGGCGCTACATGCGTTCAGGTATTCTTCGCTTGGTTTCACCCGGAAGATGCGGATCTTGGCACGGTTTCAGCCGACCCGCAGTTCCGGCAACATTCAGTAAAATCCGGCCTGATTAAATAACAAAACTCCCTCAAACCGCAACCAATATGACTCTACAAGCCCTTATTTTCGACGTCGACGGCACCCTTGCCGACACCGAGCGCGACGGCCATCGCCCCGCATTCAACCAGGCCTTCTCCGATGCCGGCCTCGACTGGCACTGGGACGTCACCCTCTACGGCAAGCTGCTTGCCGTGACGGGCGGCAAGGAACGCATGAAATACTACGTCGAGCAGTTTCGTCCGGATTACCAGAAGCCTGCCGATTTCGACGAGATGGTGGCCGAGCTGCACAAAAGCAAAACCCGCCATTACGCGGCGCTCGCTGCGCACGGTGGCATTCCGATCCGCCCCGGAGTCAAGCGCCTGCTGATCGAAGCGCGCGCCGCCGGACTGCGGCTGGCGATCGCTACTACCACCACGCCGGAAAACGTCACCGTGCTGCTGGAACACAGCCTCGGCGCCGGCACCCACGAGTGGTTCGAGGTCATTGCCGCAGGCGACATCGTGCCCGCCAAAAAACCGGCACCCGACATCTATTTTTATGCGCTGGAAAAAATGGGGTTGCAGGCCGCGGACTGTCTGGCCTTCGAAGATTCCGAGAACGGCCTGCGCGCGAGCCTGGGCGCAGACCTGAAAACGCTGATCACGGTCAACGACTACACGCTAGACCATGACTTCACCGGCGCTTCAGTTGTGCTATCCGATCTGGGCGATCCGGGCGAACCCAACCAGCTCATAGCAGGCCCCGATCTGGAGCGGGCGTATGTCGATGTAGCCTATCTCAGGGCGCTGCACCAACTCTGACTACACGCCCCATCAGGGGTTGTGCATCAAGGCTGCTTCCAGGGTGTTTTCCAGCAAGGTCGCAACGGTCATCGGGCCCACCCCACCCGGCACCGGAGTGATCCAGCTGGCGCGTGCCTGAGCGGATTCAAAGTCGACATCACCGACCAGCTTGCCGTCCGGCATGCGGTTGATGCCGACGTCAATCACGATCGCGCCTTCGCGGATCCAGTCGCCCGGAATCATGTGCGGCTTGCCTACCCCCACCACCAGAATTTCGGCGGATCGCACAAAGCTTTCCAGATCGCGCGTCGCGCTGTGGCACACCGTGATGGTGCAACCCGCCAGCAACAGCTCCAGGCTCATCGGCCGGCCGACGATATTGGACGCGCCGACCATCACCGCATTCTTGCCGCGCAATTCCTCATTGGTGGCGCGCAGCAGCGTCATGATCCCGCGGGGTGTGGAGGGCCGCAGGGTGGGCATCTTCACCGCCAGGCGACCAATGTTGTAAGGGTGGAAACCGTCAACGTCCTTGTCGGGACGGATGCGCTCGATCACCGTCTCGGTATCGATATGCTCGGGCAGCGGAAGCTGCACCAGAATGCCGTCGATGGCCGGGTCGGCATTCAGCACATCGATCAGCGCCAGTACCTGTTCCTGCGTCGTCGCGCCCGGCAAGTCATGCGCCACGCTGGTCACCCCTGCCCGCTCACAGGCGCGTTTCTTGTTGCGAACATACACTGCCGAGGCGGCATCGTCCCCCACCAGGATCACCGCCAGACCCGGCGGGCGTTTGCCTTGCACCTCGCGCTCGGCCACCTTGTCGTGAACCACGGCAAGAATGGTGTCAGCCATGGCCTTGCCGTCAAGAATACGTGCGCTCATTCAATCCACCCTGATGCAAATAGGTGATTTTCCCGGAAACCCACTACTTTACTCAAGCTAAAATTGACCACACCCACTTTGCCCATGTATAGTCTCGCTTCTCCGAAATGCAGCAGGATCGCATTACAGGATTTCGGGGTGTAGCGCAGCCCGGTAGCGCGCCTGCTTTGGGAGCAGGATGTCAGGAGTTCGAATCCCCTCACCCCGACCACCCCAATAATTTAAAAGATGGCGCCCGAGGATAGTAACGCTCTGCCCGTAGCTCAACCGGATAGAGCACCAGCCTTCTAAGCTGGGGGTTACAGGTTCGATTCCTGTCGGGCAGGCCAAGGTTTTGTTTGAGTAGTAGTAACAGTGGTGGACGTAGCTCAGTTGGTAGAGTCCAGGATTGTGATTCCTGTTGTCGTGGGTTCGAGCCCCATCGTCCACCCCACCGAATATTGATGTAACCGCAAGTGCTTGAAATATTAAGAATCAAGCACTTGCCCATGCGTTTAAGCTGCGGTTGTTACACGGTTTGTGACCCAGACTTGTGGAGCACACTCGTGAAAGCCATCGCAGAATCCCTTTCTGAACGCAGTGCGCACAGCACCCGATACGTTCTCCGTCGCATTCCCGCCGCTATACGCTCGGCCTATCCCCCGAAACAAACGCAAACTCACCGAGCAGCAACTCTCGCTTGCTGATCACCCAACGCGCTGAATTGGGCCGCATGCCTGCTCAAGCCAAGGGTTCATCACGGCGGTTTGCCTGGGGACTATTACGTCATTATCCAACCAACGCCACCGCCTTAATTTGTGCCCACACGGTCTGCCCCGGACGCAGTTGCAGCCTGACAGCAGAGCGTCGCGTGATGCGCGCGACCAGCGGGACGCCGCCGGCATTCAGGCGCACCAGGGCCAGCGCCGGGTGGGTATCATCCGCCAGTTGTTCGACGGTGGCAGGGAGGATGTTGAGGATGCTGCTGTCGGTATGGGCGTCCAGGGCGATGCTGACGTCGCGCGCCAGGATACGCACGCGCACATGCTGGCCCACGGGCACGCCACTGTCGCGCACCCACAGGCTGCCGCCGGCGAAGACGACGCGC
>Ga0208375_1001965_pt1 | contig 20568 bp, 20 predicted proteins | sample RifOxyD1_FD_184038 | JGI IMG/M metagenome (GOLD analysis project Ga0208375, IMG submission 184038) | Soil microbial communities from Rifle, Colorado - Rifle Oxygen_injection D1 (SPAdes) | ecosystem: Environmental > Terrestrial > Deep subsurface > Rock core/Sediment | place: Rifle, Colorado... | reverse complement strand
TTTTGATTGATGCAAATGAGGGCAAAATTACTTTTGTGACTCCAAAGATTCTTCCTAAGGCGCCAAATATCCAAAGGCTGGCAAAATCCAAAAAATAAAGTAACAAAAAACCGCTGGGCTGTACGTAAGCCGTGGCGGTTTTTTGTTTGATCTATTGCTTATTATCTCACTGTTCTGGTTACCAATACTCCGCGGTAGTAGGGAGTTGCAAAAGCTGTGGCTGTTTTTGTGATAGTGACCGTGTTACCATAAGAATCTGTTATCTTTGTTTGCGACGCTATGGTATGCGGTGCTATTTTTGCAACTGTTTTGTTAGCCGTAACCATTGCCGATGCATAGCTTAGAGGAGCCAGAAAAATCATAAACATTATAGATATAACTGGTAAAATAATTACTTTTTTCATGTTATTAATTTTTTTTAATTATATTGCTACTTTTTTATTTTTTACGGATTTACTGTGATTGAAACTGTGGCTACCGCGCTGTCTAAGCTTCCGTCATTAACCTTAAAGGTGAAACTGTCTGATCCGGTGTAATCTGTTGCGGGCAAGTAGGTTAAGTTTGGCACTGTGCCAGATAATGTTCCGTGAACCGGGTTTGTTACAACAAAGTAAGATAATGTTGAGTTTTCGGGGTCGCTTCCTGTTAAGGTAATTGCCGATGAGACGTTTTTAGCTAATGAAGCGCTTTGGGCTGTTGCTACCGGCGCATCATTTACGGCAATTACCGTAATTGAAATTGTCGCTGTGTTGCTGTCTTGAGTCCCATCGTTAACTTTGAAGGTAAAGCTGTCAGAGCCGGAATAATTTGTTGCTGGAGTGTAAGTCAGATTTGGTATTGTGCCAGACAATGCTCCGTGGCTTGGGTTTGCAACAACAGAGTATGTTAATGCTGAACTTTCCGGGTCGCTTCCTGTTAGGGTAATAGCTTTTGGCGTTTCTTCATTTGTGCTTACGCTTTGGTTGTTTGCTGTTGGAGCCTGGTTTGTAGAAGACTGTATTGCTTTAAGGGCGTTGATATAAGCCTGCAATGCGGTTGCCTTGGCTGTTGACCTCTGGTTAAACGCCGCTAAAATTTCGGACAAATATGTTGTGTAGGCTGTCATACGTTTTGAGAAGTCGTTTCCTGCAGAAGATAATGCGGTTCTCATTTTATCGCGGGCTGATTTTCTTGCATCCGTATAAGTCTTATTGGCGTTTTTTACTGCTGTGTTATATGTTTTGCGGGCGTCTTGGGCGGCGGTGTTATTGAGCGTAACGCCGTTAATTGACACCATATTTCCGTTTTCTCCCACATTTGACCGAATAACAACGCTGTTTACTCCGTTTCTAATGCGCACAAAGCTGTCGGCGCTTGCCATTAAAGGCATGGCTGTTATTCCCACCACTGCCAAGGTTAATATTGCAATTGTTGACTTTTTAATTAATGTATTCATAGTTTTTATAATTAATAGTATAAATTTATTTTTGCCGACCTTACACCCTATAAGACGAAGCAAAACACCAACTCTTTTGCCCTTTATGTTTTTGTTTTTTTGTGTTTTAATCAAGTTAAATGTTTAAAGATAAACGTGAAAAAGAATTTTTGTCTGCCTATGAAAAATATGCAAACGATATTTATCGCCATTGCTATTTTAGGGTGTACAATAAAGAACTGGCGGAGGATTTGACGCAAGAAACTTTTATTAAAACCTGGAAGTATATTGTAGCAGGACAGGAAATTAAAAACACGAAGTCCTTCTTATATAAGGTGGCCGTAAACCTGATAATTGATCACAGCAGAAAAAGAAAAGATATTTATTTGGATGATATGAATGAAAAAGAGCCAAGGGAGTCAATACGTCTTAATAGTGTGGAGGGCAATATTTTTAATAAGTTTGAGGCAGATGAGCTCATGAAATTGCTTGAAAAATTGCCCGAAAACCAAAGACAGGTGATAACAATGAGATACGTAAACGAATTGTTGCCTGCTGAAATTGCCGATATTTTAGGCGAAACAGCAAACGCCATATCCGTAAGACTAAATCAGGGTATGAGCAAATTCAGGGAAATAGTAAAAGAAAAGTATAAATAAAATGTTTGATAATCCAATAAAAAAACTTTTTGGGAAAGCAAAACAAGTAAAACTGGAAAAGGAAAAGAAAAATTCTATTAAAGAGGCTGTTTTGGTCTTTATGAAAGAGAACTCTCTGCCTGCGCAAAAGAGGACTTTTTGGGGCACCGTGTTCTCGCCAAGGTTAAAGCCAGTTTATATTTTTGTTTCAGCTTTGGCAGTAGTTTTGTGCACCGGAGGAGTTGTGAGTGTGCAGGCCAATGCCGCTCTTCCGGGAGACATTTTATACCCGGTAAAAGTGGGGGTGAATGAAAACGTTTTGCAAGTTTTGGCGTTTTCCGACGAAGCAAAAACAGACTTGAATATACAGTTGGCCGAAGTTAGATTGCAGGAAGCCGAACAGCTGGCGGTTGAAGGGAAACTTTTGCCGGGTATTCAAATAAGAATAAACAATAATTTTAATGCAAGGGTTGATAAGGTGGTAAAAAGCATTGAAAAGTTAAACAACGCAAAAATGTATAACGCTGCGGCAAAAATTGCCTCCAGTTTTGAAGCAACCCTAAAAGCTCATAGCGCAGTTTTGTCCGCCATAGGCGGATCTGCTTTGGGCGGAGAAGAAACCACAGAGCAAATGGATTCTTTAATAATTGAAGTTGACAATGCAAGCAAGGAGGCCTTTAATTCGGGGGCAATCTCTGTAAACAGCGTGGAAAATGAAAACAATACAACAGGCGAAAATCAGCCGGAAAAGTCGGTTGCGCTGGAAAAAATAGCTCAAAATAGATTGCAATCGGCTCAAAATGCAATTAATGAAGTTAATAAATTGATTGAAGCGGACAAAGGAAAAATTAAGAATGAGGTTGTTTTAAAAGTTCAGAAGAATTTAGAAAAAGCCGAACAAAAGATAGTCGAGGGAACAATTAAAATGAGCGGTGATATTAAAGATTACAGGGGGGCAATTTTTCTATTTCAACAAGCATTAACAACTGCACGGGAATCAAAACTTTTGCTTAAAATAAAAACTCGATAGGTTTTTAATAAATAATTTATTATTTTATAATACTTTTTAATTACAGCTATCGGACACTACAACCCAACGGAGTTTAAAACATGAATGCCACTGAACTGGAAGTAATCAGGCAAAACCTGATACCTCTGCCAAAGTTGATTGAAACAGCAGTGGTCTTTCTGAAGGCAAGGTTTGCTCTTAATGGGGCTGAAAAAAAACTTGAAACATGTGTCAGGCTTAGTCCTTGGAAAAGGGGAATTGTTTTTACGCCCTTTTTGCCAAAAGGTAGGGAAATCCATGTTAGCTGGGCCGACATTGGGTTTTCGGGAATTAAAAGCTTGGACGGGTTATTCTCCGAGCTCACAGAGGGGAGAAACTGCTTTAGGGCTGTGGCGTATAATTCGCACGCAAAGGGAAAACCTAAGTTTAGCCCGAATCCATGCGATAGCATTTCAAGAGTCCTTTTCCTGCCCGAGCCATGGCATGAGTTACTTTTTGAGGTCTGGACTTGCCAGAGAATGGAGTACGTTCAAGAGGTTTGTAGTTTCACGCCTCCGCCGTTGAGAAAGCCGTCCTGCGCGATTTTATCGGCTTCGCTTCCCGATGAACTTCTGTCTGCTGTCGGTTGTGCTTAGCCGTTTTGTTCTTTGTTGTTCAGTTATGCCCGGGAGCTTCGGGCTTCTTTTTTTATGGTAGAATATAATAATTAAAGATGTAAAAATGTTAGGGCGGGTTATTTTAAGATGGCTTTTTTTATTTTTGCCGGCTTTTGTTGTTTTGTTTTCCGCCGGATTTTTTGACTCAAAAAGTTTTACAGCAAGTTTAAACCAGTTAGATATTCTTGAAAAACAAAACACCCCAATTTTTGATGCTTTATTATCTCTAGACCCGCCTGCGACAGAAGAAGGGAAAGTGGTTTTAGCAGATGAAGAAAAACAAAACTTAATAGACGACCTAAAAGAAAAAATTGACCTTATAAACAGGCAAATAAGCGATTTATTAGAAGAACAAAACCAGTTAGAATATGAAGAAATGAAGGAGGAAGAAAAAGAAGACGAAGAAGATGAAAAAGAACAAGAACAAGAACAAGAACAAGAACAAGACAAAAACAAGCAGGCTGTAACTTATCCTGAAATTTTAATTTCAGAAACTTTGGCAAGCCCCATTAGTCAAAGATTCATAAAACTTTTTAATCCAAACGATTTTTCTGTGAGTCTGACCGGCTGGTATTTGCAAAGAAAAACACAAAACGCGGATTCTTGGAGCTCGTGCGTGTCTTCGACCAATTTTGAAAATAAAACAATTTACGCTCATAGCTATTTTTTGATTGCCAGAGAAAATTTTAACGCTAATATTTTACTGCCCGACTTAATCTTATCTGAAAGTAATTCCTTAGTTTTAAAAAATCCAAACGGAGAAATTTCGGCTACCGCCTTAACTGCGAACGTTACATCAACCGGTGGAGGAAGCGGCGGGGGTAGCAACAGTCCCGCGCCAGTTGTTTATCCAAAAATTTTAATTTCTGAAATACAGATAAGCCCGATAGGAAAAAGATTTATTGAATTATATAATCCGACCGATAAGCAGGTAAGTTTAACTGGCTGGTATTTGCAAAGAAAGACTAAATCCGCAAGCATGGATGACTTGTGGAGCTCGTGCGTGTCTTCACCCAATTTTGCTGGAAAAATTATAGGTTCAAATGATTACTTTATGATTTCGAGGGATAGCTATTATGTAGGCTCAAATGATATTTTTACGATACTATCAATCACGCCAGATAACTCTTTCGCGTTTAAAAATCCAAACCGAGAAATTTCCGATAAAGTTGGTTTTGGGCTGGCGCAAGATTTTGAAACTGCGTCATTTTTAACTAATCCGGAAGACGGCCAGAGTATTGGCAGAGTATTTGATGGAGAAAGCCAAACATATAAAGACACGGATGATAATTCTGTGGATTTTAAATTGAGCACTCCTACGCCCGGAAAAGAAAATGAAATATTGACACAGAATTAATTTTGTATATAATAAGAATATCTGGTTTCTGAACTGAAACTTGAAGGGAGGCAAAAATGAGCCAGCAAGATGTTTGGCTCATTGGAGCCAACCCGTTGTTCTTTTCTGTTCTGGTTTTGGCGTGGGGCTTTTGGGTCCTTCTGCCGGTCAGAAAAAAATTGACGACTGGAGTAACGCTTGCATTTTGCCCACTTGCAAGCGGGGCTCAAGCTCGTTTTTCGTCCCCAGCATCTACCGCAATAGGTCAGCTGTGGGAGGGCTGTAACAACGACTTTAAGATTGGCGGGGCCCGGAGACTGGAGTTTCTCCTGATGGTGGCAACCCGTCAAAACTATAGCCATTTGACTCAGTCGTAGGCAGAAGCACACCAAAGGCGACAGTCTCCAGCTGTCGCTTATTTTTTTGCCTGCCAGCCGGCAGGCAGGCATAAAACAAGAAAAAAGGCTATAAACAATTTAATGGACATAACAAAACTGGAAAAAATACTTGAAAACAAGCCGAAATACCGCTTAAAACAGGCAAATGAGGCGGTTTTTAAAAACTTCATTTCTGACTGGAATGAGGCAACTTTTTTTACAAAAGATTTGCGCGATAAATTAAATAAAGAGTGCCCGTTGGATATTAAAGCGGATATTTTAGTGGCAAAAGATAAAAATAGTATAAAAGCTAAAATAAAATTATTTGACGGGCTGGAAATAGAATCTGTTTTAATGAGGCATGCAGATGGAAGAAACACGGTTTGCGTTTCTTCACAGGTGGGATGCCCCATGAATTGCGCATTTTGCGCTACGGGAAAAATGGGTTTTGTCAGAAATCTAACAGCAAGCGAAATTTTAGAACAGGTGATTTTTTTTGACAGATATATTAAAAATTTAAAATTTAAAATTAAAAATTACGTCACGAACGTGACGTTCATGGGAATGGGGGAGCCGTTTTTGAATTACGATAATGTAATGCAGTCAATAAAAATTTTAAATAATAAGGATTTTTTTAATATTGGAGCAAGGTCAATTTCTGTTTCAACTTGCGGAATTGTTGAGGGAATAAAAAAATTTAGTGAAGAGGGACTCCAGCTTAACTTGGCCATTTCTTTGCACGCGCCAAGCGATAAACTAAGAACAGAATTAATGCCTGTGAATAAAACATATTCTCTAAAAAATATTTTAAAATCAGTTGACGAATATATTAAAAAAACAAAAAGAAAAGTAATGTTTGAATATGTTTTAATCAAAAATGTTAATGATTCTGATGAGTGTGCTGTTCAACTTGCTAAATTGATGCGAAAAAAACTATATTTTGTGAATTTAATACTTTACAACAAGACCGGCTCGTTTGAGCCATCTGAAACAAAAAGAGTCGGGGCTTTTAAAAAACTACTTGAAAAAGAAAACATAAATTTTGTACAAAGATATCGGTTTGGGGACGACATAAAAGCAGCTTGCGGGCAGTTTGCCACAGAGAGTAAAAAAGCTTGACATTCATATGGCAAAGCATAGCATTAATAATGTATCGTCCTTTACCATTTTGTAGGAAGAAGGGGGTTATGCGCATTACATTTCATCCTAGGATAACAAACAACCACAGGGTCAGGAGGGCTGTCCAACAAGCAGTGGTTATTTGTCTGAACTTTTGGCTGTTAACCATTACAGCAACAGTCATTTTGGGGTATAGCAACTACCTCGTCATCGTTTTTGCGACAGGGTTTCCTTTGAGCATCGCTTGCGTATTTACCGTATGGAAGCTGAGCAAAGCAAGAATAGCAAAGGGCCATCGGGAAATACAGCTTTTGCTGGAAAGAATTAACAAGTAGTACTGCCTGACAAGTGTCAGCAGTTTTTTTATCCACAGGTTGAAACCAATAAAATAATTAGATATAATTATTAAATGTATTATTTTTGATTAAGGGTATTTTGCACCTTGTTTTTTTATTTAAATTTTGTTAATTTGGATAAATGTTATGGACGAAGGATTTATAAAATTAACAAATACCGCTTACAAAGTCATTGAGTTTTTTCCGGAATCCGACCCCTTAAAAAACAGGGCGAAAGACAGGGTTTTGTTGTTGATGGAAAACCTTATTTTGCTGGATGGAATTGAAGGCTGGGCTTCGTTTCAGAATGATAAAATCAAAACACAAGTGATAGAAGATGTTGATATTCTTTTGGGTTATTTTTGGATAGCAAAATGCCAAGGATGGCTAAATTCAACAAACTATTTAATAATTTCAAATGAATATAAAAAAATAAAAGAAGAGATTGAATTGCGCCCGCTTGCTATTCGTTCTCTTGGCGATCTGCCTAGCGCCAAGGCGGGAAACGGGAATGACAAAAAAGACCAGCTTAGCAATAGGCAGAGAAAAATACTTGAATTTTTAGCCGGCAATGAAAAAGCGCAGGTAATGGATTTACAGAAAATTTTACCGGATGTCACAAAAAGAACAATAAGAAGGGACCTAGACGAGCTTTTGGGAGCAGGCAAAATAATTAGAATGGGCGAATTTAACGAGGTTTTTTATAAAATCAGCGAAAATAAAGTTTTGGAGAGTTGATTAAAAGGGGTGGGACAAAAATAATAAGATGGGACATTTTGGCGAAGATAGATTGTCCTATCTAAAATATCCCTAAAATTATTGACTTTTTGCCAGTTTTATAGTAATATTATCAATATTTGATGGAGAATCAAAATGAACAATTTGGCCAGATTTACGACCAATATATTGAAAAAATATACCGATTTGTGTACCTGAAGGTCAATTCTGAGGAGACGGCAGAGGATATTACCTCTAAGGTATTTTTGGGCGCATGGAAGGCTTATAGCGCCCCAGATAGCAAAATAGACAATATTGGCTCTTTTTTATATAAAATAGCGGGCAATGCGGTTATTGACCATTATAGGGAAAAGGGTAGGACAAAGACTGTTTCTTCTGATATTTTGCCAGAAATTGCAGACACAGAATCAAGCCAGTATAATAAAGCGGTTTTAAGCGCAGACATTAATGTTGTTAAAACAGCCATACAAAAGCTTGAAAAAGAGCACCAGGACATAATAATATGGCATTATTTGGAAGACATGCCAATTGCGAATATTGCCAAATTAACGGGCAGGCCGGCTGGTACGGTTAGGGTTATGCTTCACAGGGGGTTGAAGGAATTGAAGGGGATTATTCAGGAAAATTAGGTAATTTGTAACAAAACGGCTCTATTGGGCGTCTTAATTATAACAAGCAAAAAATGGCCAAATTAACCGAAAAAAAACTAATTGAGCAGATAAAAGGGCTCAAAATTATCAAACCCAGACAGGAGTGGGCTTCTTTGCTTAAGTCGCAAATATTGGCCAAACCCGCCAAAACTGTAAGTATTATGGACGTTATATCGTCTATATTCTATCAACGGCAAATAGCTTATGCTTTTGCAACTCTTTTGATTATGATTGTTGGGGTTTTGGGATTTGCGCAGTATACGGTGCCGGGAGACGCGCTTTTTCCAATTAAAAAAATAGCAGAACAATCGCAAGCAAATTTGACCGGCCAAACAACTTTAAACAAAGAAATAGCCAATTTGAGCAACAGAGTAAATGATTTGGCCCAAGTTGCCAAAGACGGAAGAAAAGAAAGCATTCCTTCTGTGATTGTGGAAATTAAAGCTAATGCATCGGAATTGGCAAAAAACCTGAAAGATAATCCTGTGCAAGATCCTGTGGCAATAAAAGAAATTGCAACAACTTTAAAAACATTAGCCAGTGTGGCAGGAACAGATTTGAGCGAAAATCAGGATGTAAAAGATTTGTATCAAGCAGTTGTTATTAGCCAGATTGCAGACTTAGAAAAAGCAACACTCACAGAAGAGCAAAAAGAAACATTGGCAGGAGCAAAAGAATTGTATGACGCAGGGAAATATTCACAGGCGCTGGAAGAGTTGTTGGCAATAAGTAATTAATTTATAGTCTACGACTACAAAATATTTGACGAGATAGAGTATTTACGTATACTTTATCTTTTAAACATAATATTTGACGAGCCATTGTTCGTGGTTAGTACGTAAAGCCGTGAACGATAAGGTCGACAGGCGAGAAATAAAACTAATAAATTTAATATATCCCTTTAACGAGGGATAAACAAAAAAAACACAAAAATGAGTATAAAAAGAACAATTATAACAACCTTGGTCGCTTTGACTTTGGTTGCAGTAGTTGCTCCTAGCGTTCAAGCGGTAACGATTGACGAACTTTTGGCGCAAATTGCCCAATTGTCCGCTCAATTAAATGCGCTTCAAGGCGCTTCAACTGGCGGTTCTTCACTTGCCAATTGCGCCGGAGTTACATTTACCCGCAACTTGACAGTTGGGGCCACAGGTTCAGATGTAAAATGTTTGCAAACAATCTTGAACCAGTCATCTTCAACCCAAGTTAGCGCAACAGGAGCAGGCTCACCTGGAGCTGAAACATCCTACTTTGGTTCAAAAACCTTAGCAGCTGTTAAAGTTTACCAGGCACAGCAAGGATTTGTACCTGCAAACCAGGTTGGTCCTTTGACAAGAGCCAAATTAAACGCATATTTGACTACAACACCTACAACACCTACAACTCCAACAACACCTACAACTCCAACAACACCCGGCGGATTGTCAGTTGCATTGGCATCTGACACTCCAGCCGCAACACAAGTTGCAGATGCTTCCAATGCTAACTTTACAAAGTTTTCATTGACAGCAGGTTCAGGACCGGTAAATGTTTCAAGAATCTATGTTACAAGAGCAGGACTTTCAACAAATTCTATTGTTGAAAACATAAAAGTAGTTGAAGCCGACACAGGAACATACAGGGGAACAACTGCCAGCTTAAATGCTGACAGCAGAGCTTTGATCACTTTCACCCCTGCGTTGGTTATTCCTGCAAACACAACAAAAACCTACTTCATAAGAGCGGGCATTGTTGACGGCACACTATCTGGACCGACAGTGACTTTGGGTATTGCTTCTAACGCAGATATTACTTCAAACGCCACATCAGTTACCGGAGCGCCTGCAATCGGTAATCAAATGACCGTAATAGCATTAGCTATCGGCACATTGACAGTTGCAGAAGACGGAACAACCGTTGACTCAACACCAGACGCAGGAGATACAAATGTTGTTGTTAACCAGTTCAAACTTACAGCTGGTTCAACAGAAGCCGTTACAGTTGAAACAATTACAACATTAAAAGCTGGAACTGCCGACTTAACAGACACAAATAACATTGAACTTTTTGATGTTACCAATAACAAAAGTTTAGGCACAGTGACCTCTTGGGATTCCGAGGAAAAAGCCACATGGTCTAATCTTAATTTGGTAATTGGAAAAGGAGGCACTCTGCGCTTAAAGATTATGGTTGACATAGTCGGAGGAGTAGAGTCAACTGCTCAAACAGTCAACGCCGACGTTGAAGATGGCACAGATTCCTTGGTCATTGCCAAAGGCAATACCTATGGTTTCTATATAACGTCCACAAACGCCGGAACAGGTAAGGGAACAAACGACCAAACAATCAATTCTGGAGCTTTGAACATTTCAAAGTCATCCTCAACACCAGCCACTGGAAACATTTCAGCTGGCGATGATGTAAAATTGGCTGTTTTTGACTTTGATGCCAAAGGAGAAGAAGTAAGAATTACTTCACTCTTATTAGAGGCAAGCTTAGGCACAATGGTTTATACCGAGGTAACAAACATCAGGATCTTTGACGAAAATGGTACAATTGTTGCTGGTCCAATGGATTTATCAGCTTCTTCAAATGCTACTTTTACAGATACAATTATAGTGCCTGTAGGGTTGCATAAGTATACTGTCAAAGCAAAAATTGCTGATGCAGTATCAACAGGAGACACAATTGTCGTTGACATCGGCACACCTACGGCATCTATTACAGCTAAAGGTATGACCAGTGGAGATACAATTGCTCCAACACCAGCTGCAGACGTTAGCGGAAATACACTAACAGTAGCAGCCGGAGCTATGGCTGTAACTACATTGACCACTCCAGTTGTCAGAAGCGTTGCTAAAGGAGTTGCCGATTATATTTGGGCAACAGGCTCTTTGTCAGCTTCTGCTTCCGGAGAAAATGTATTAATTTCAGCTATAGCTATAACCAACACACCAACTGGAACAGCTGACGCAGATGACTTGGATAATTTGGAATTGTGGGCAGACTTAACTACAGCCAACAGTTCAAGGGGAGATGTGTATGAAACAAAGATTTCAAACACAGAAAACCCGTCGGGTAACGCAGCAGCCACTGCCACAGTAACCAACTTCACGCTAACTCAGACAATTACAGTGCCAGCAGGCGGGTATATTAACGTTGCCGTAGTTGGTGACTTGAATGCCAGTGCCGTAGGAACAGTTGATACAGACACCCATGTAGTTAAAGTCGCTCACACCACAGCTGCTTCATCAGTAACTGCAACTGGAGCTACAAGCGGACAAGACATTACTGAATCTGTTTCTGGTGATGGTCAAGCCATGACCATTACAGCTGGCGGAACATTAACTATTTCTGAAGATTCTTCTTCGCCATCTGCTGATGATATAGTGCTGGGCGGAGAAACTTCAACAATTGGCGTGTTCAGATTAGCAGCCAGCAATGTTGAAGACTTGGATGTTGACGACATCACTCTTTTCGTGACAAACGGTACTTTAGTGGAAACATTCTATTTCTACAACGGAACAAATCTATTGGGCACAGCTCCAGGAGGAACAACTCCTTCTGTGACCTTGGCCGATGGATCCTTAACAGTTCCTGCAAATGGCAATGTAAAAGTTACTGTTAAAGCCAAGTTTATTCCTGGAACTCAGATGACCGCCGCAAACAACAATACAACCATTACAGCCAATGTTCAGAAAAACACCAGCGATGCTGTAAATACAACAGGAATTGCTTCGGGTGCCGAAGTTGATTCTAATGCTAATACAGCAACTGCCAATGGATTTGACCTGTACAAGACCAGGCCATTCATATCGTTGTCTGCTAACCAGTCTGAGTTAATTGGCGGAACAGATTTGAACGCAACTAGCGGTGTGCCATTAGCAGTATTTGATGTCAGGGCGGCAGCAGGAGATGATATAACCTTTGAGGCCTTAGACGGCAACTCAGTGGTATTTAACATATCTGCTACTCAAACCGACACAGAAGCAGGCGCATTGACATTCACCTTGAAGAATGAAAACGGCACAACTCTTGCCACTTCAACAATTGTAGACGGCGCAACAACAGTAACGTTCTTATTTGACGGCGCTAATCACACAATTGCAGCTGGTTCAACCGGCAAATGGCAAGTTTTTGGAGACCTTTCACACTTTGAGAATGATGGAGATACCTTTAGAATTTGGCTAGACGACAGCACAGTTACTAATATTGACTGGGGCATTAATGGGGCCGGAGACTATGCAGATGCCGATAAGATATTCAGAAATGATATCTACGGCTTAACATTGGTCAACCCAAGCTAGTAATTCTTAATCCTTTGCCTGCTTGTGACAGGTTTAAAGGAAAAATCAAAAACCGCTTTAGGCTATACGGCCGGGCGGTTTTTGGTTGGAGGCAGAGGAGTATTGCTTTTTTTTTGTTTTAGCTTAACATTAAAAAATGCAGCTTAAAAAAATTATTGTGCCAAAATACTTGTCTTTTATCTATAAAATTGGGATATTCCTAATTTTACTTTTGCCATTAATTTCCGCTCCGCCATATTTTCATCCGGCAGATTGGGGCAAAAGCATTGCTTTCAGAGTAGTTTTTTCTCTATTGCTTTTTTTGTTTTTTTGGGAACTGGTTTTATACCCCGAAAAAAGAAACGAGGCAATTTCTTTACTAAAATCTTCCAGGCTTGTTTGGGTTTTGCTGGGGTTAGTTTCTGTTTTTGGTTTAGCCACTATATTTTCCCTTGACCCGTATTTCAGTTTTTGGGGAAGCCCATACAGGGGCGACGGTTTTTTTAATTTTGCACTTTTTGTTTTATTTGGCATATTTTGCTTTTTAAATATAAAAAAAGACAGCTGGCAGAGGTTTTGGGATTTTGCCTTGTTAACCGGAGTTTTGGTTTCTTTTGTGGGGATTTTTCAAAGCCTTAACCTTTTTAATAATTTTTTGGTTTCCTACGGCCAGGCGTCTGGCACAATGGGTTCGTCTGTTTCTATGGGAATTTACCTTGTTTTACTGCCCTTTATCGCTTTTGCTTTCGGCCTAAAAACAAAAGGCAAAAAAGCGATTTTTTATTATTTTTGCGCCCTTGTTTTTTTGCTGGCAATAAATTTTTCAGCAAGCAGGGCCGCTTTTTTGGGCATTGGAATGGGCTCGTTGTTTTTTGCGCTTTTTTACCGTCTAAGGAAAAACGCACAGGAAAGCTATTTTAACAAAATATTCTTGTTAAAAGCAGTAATTATTGTTTTGTTTACTGCGGGAATTTTTGCAATATTTTTGGCAAAAGATAATCAGGCAATAATAGATGCAATGAACAAAACGCCAGCGGGCGGAATTTTTTACAGGGTGGTCACAACTGTAAGAAATATGTCTGAAACCAAGAGCTTTATACCAGACACTCGTTTTTCTGCCTGGCAAATAGGAATTTTGGCAGTAAAAGACAGGCCTGTTTTAGGATACGGCCCTGAAAACTTTTCCATTGCCTTTGACGGCCATTTTGACCCGGGATTAAATCAATTTGGCAAGCTTTATTGGTGGGACAGAGCCCACAATATTTTTTTGGAAACAGCCGTTAACACGGGTTTATTGGGTTTGGCAATTTTTATTTTTTTGATAGTTTTCATTTTTTGGAAATTACAGCAGGAAAAAAGAAAAAACTCGGAAAACTATTTAATTTTCCACGCCATACAGGCAACTCTTGTTGCCTATCTTGTAACCGGCTTTTTTGGCTTTGATAACTTTGGCACGTTTTTAATTTTTTATTTTATTTTAGGATTCTGTTGTTCTTATCTTTACCCCATTAAAAACAGCCCGCCCGCAGGCCATTTGGGCGCGCAAGGCGCGGGCATGATTTTTAGCGGGACTTTCCTTATTTCGTTAGCATTGCTTGTTTGGTTTTTGTGGGCGTATAATTTAAATCCATTGATAGTTAACAGAAACTTAAACTGGGCTGACTTTTACCTTTCAAAATCAGACTGCCAAAGAGCATTTGATAAAATAGAGGAAACCTTGCCCCGTCGCAGCATAATTGACAACTTTGTAATATTAAAATATGTCAACATAATCAATAACAGCTACTGCATGAGAACAACAGACAAACAAAAAACAATGGAAAAAAGGGTTGAGTTGTTGAGGCAGGCCGTAAAAATAAGGCCACACTATACAAGGTCGTGGGTTCTTTTGGGAAACAGCCTTTATAATCTATCGGCAACAAACAAGAGCAACGGGTTAAAAGCAAACCAAGAATTAAAGGGGGAAGCAAAAATAAGCTTTGAAAAAGCAAAACAACTATGCCCTAAATGCCAGGATATTTTTTCCGGAATGATAAGGGGATATTTGTCTGCGGAAGAGTATGAATTTGCCAGGGAAAGATCAGAAGAATGTAAAAATTTGTTTCCTGATTTCTCAGATTGCCTTTGGCTAAAGGGGATTACTGAAATATATTCTAACAACATTGAAGAAGGTAAAAATATTATAGAAGAATATTACAAATTAGGAAATAATCCCATTGATTTGAGCACTCAAAGAGAACTGCTGGACGCATACGTTGCCATTAAAAGCCAAAATCAAAGCAAGGAGTATTTTGAAGATCTGGCTTTAATATATCAGCGGCTTATAGAAATGGACAGGTCATATGCCCAATACCATGCCTCCTTGGCCTATGTTTATTTTAATCTAGGAAAATATGCGGATGCCAGAAAAGAGGCAAATGAGATTTTAAAATATAAGCCAGAGCTAAAATCATTTGTTGAAGCGTTTTTAAAAACATTGCCTTATTAACAGCCAATATGAAAAAAATTGTAGTTACATCTGGTTATTTTAACCCCTTGCACATAGGGCATATAAATCTGATAAGAGAAGCCAAAAAGCTTGGGGAATTTTTAGTTGTAATTGTAAACAACGACGAGCAGGTAAAAATTAAAGGATCTGATCCATTTATGCCCGAGTCAGAGAGAATGGAAATAATAAAAGCTTTAAAGCACGTGGATGAAGTTTTTTTATCAATTGACAAAGATAAAACAGTTATTAAAAGCTTGGAGCGAATTTTTCAAAAATACAAAGGGATTGAATTGATTTTTGCAAAAGGCGGGGATAGCACTTCAGAAAACGTTCCGGAACTGGATATTTGCAATAAATTTGGAGCGCAAGTTGTTTTGGATGTTGGCGGAGGAAAAATCCAAAGCTCTTCGTGGCTTATAAATAAGACTAAAAATGGCGGTTGACCCGTTTTGACCCCTATTGACACTCGTGTTGGGGAAGAGTATTATTAAATAATGGATGACCGAATAAAGCCCGGGGAAATTTATACGACAGAAGAGGCGAGGAGCTTTCTTAAAATTTCGGAAAGCACAATGAAAAGAATGATAAAAAATGGCATAATAACCGCTTATAAAGTAAGCGGTCATTATCGTATATGGGGCGATGAAATTTTGCGTCTTGTGTCACCCACTTTTGAAAGAAAGGTTTACAGCACTTATAAAAATATAAGGGAAAAAACAAAAAAAGTAATTAAGAATTGGTAATTTTATGGAAACAAATAAAGAAACTTTGTTAATAACAGGAGGAGCTGGTTTTGTGGGGGGGCATATTGTTGAGGGCGTGCTGAAAAGCACAGACTGGAATGTTGTTATTCTGGACAGGCTGGATATTTCGGGAAATCTGGAAAGATTAAGAGATATGGAAATTTGGGAAAATGAAAAACACAGGGTCAGGTTTGTGTGGTGGGATTTAAAATCTGCCATAAATGAATGCGTTAAAAGGGATATTGGCAAAATAGATTATATTTGGCATTTGGCTGCTTCAAGCCACGTTGACAGGTCAATTGACGACCCCTTAAGCTTTGTGATGGATAATGTTGTTGGCGCGTGTAATATTTTAAATTTTGCCAGGCAACAGAAAGAGCTTAAATTATTTATAAATTTTAATACAGACGAGTGTTTTGGCCCGGCTCCCGAAGGCATTGATTTTAAAGAATCAGACAGGCACAATCCTAAAAATCCTTATTCGGCTTCAAAAGTGGGGCAATGGGCTTTGGGAGTGGCTTTTGAAAATTGTTATAAACTGCCGGTTATAAACACCTACACAATGAATGTTTACGGCGAACGCCAGCATCCTGAAAAATTTATACCAATGGTGATAAGAAAATCTTTGTTGGGGGAAGCTGTTACAATACACGCCAACAAAGATAAAACTCAGGCGGGAAAACGCCACTATATTCACGCCAGAAATGTTTGCCAAGCGCTTTTGTTTTTAACCAAAAAAGGTTTTCACGGATATGACGAGTTTAATATTGTGGGCGAGAAGGAAATTGACAACCTATCATTGGCCCAGTTTATAGCAAAGGTTGCGGGCAAAGAATTAAAATATGAAATGGTGGATTTCCACGGTTCAAGGCCCGGACATGACTTAAGATACGCGCTGTCGGGCGAAAAATTAAATAATTTTGGATTTGTCTTTCCGAAAAATTTTGAAGAAAGTTTGGAAAAAACTATTAAATGGTATTTGGAGCCAGACCATAAAAAATGGCTTAATATGTAGCAAAATATGCAAATAGCAAGTTATGTAAAATCATTTTTATTGGAAAACAAGACAACAAAGCAGACGCTTATCAAAAACACCCTTTGGCTGACATTGTCTTCTTTTGTCGGCAGAATTTTGGGCGCGATTTTGGCAATATATATTGTCAGGTTTTTGGGCCCCACAGAATATGGAAAATTTGCTTTTGCGCTTGCGTTTGTCTCTTTGTTTGTAAGCTTTTTGGATTTTGGAATTTCTCCAATTGCAACAAGAGAGTTTGCAAAAGACAAAAAAAAAGAAGAATATTTTGATTCTTTGCTTTCTTTAAAGATATTGCTGGGTTTTGGCACAGTAGCTTTAATTATTATCAGCTCATACTTTATTACGGCCGACTCAAAAATTTTAGATATTATAAGAATACTTGCCCTTTTTACATTTTTAAGCCAGTTGCCGGAATTTGTGTACAGCTTTTTAACCGCCAGGGAAAAATTTGAACACATTTCATGGTTGAGCATTGTGCAGGTTATTTTAACTGTTGCCATTGGCCTTTTCGTTGCAATAAAATTTCCTTCTGCAAAAAATATAAGCTACGCTTATCTGTTTTCAAGTTTTTTAGCTTTATTTCCAGTATTTATATTTTTTCATCTCAAAGTTTTTCCCTTAAAGCTTTCGTTTAACGTTAATGTCTGGAAAAAATTCTTAATGCTTTCCTGGCCTCTGGCATTAATATCCATTTTTACATTAATTTACGGGTACATTGATTCAATCATAATGGGTTTTTTAGGCAAAGTTACAGAGGTTGGTTATTACAGCGCCGCCTCTAAAGTAGCTTTATTTATCACAACTCCCGCCGGCCTCATAACCTCCAGCTTTTATCCTGTCCTAAGCAGGCTGAGCGGCTCTTCTCCGGAAAGCTTCAAAAAAGCTTCTAATTCCCAAACCTTGTTTATAATATTCCTGATTTTACCTATTGTTTTATTAAGCATAATTTTTGCTCCGCAAATAATAAATTTTTTTTACGGCGTTGAAAATTATACGCCCTCTATTTTTGCTTTTCAAATACTTACTCTGGCAATAGGCGTTAGCGCTGTTTACCGTTCTTTTAATATGACCTTGATAGTTGCAAATGAGCAGAAAAAGGTTTTATTTATTACAATTTTGGGAGCAATAGCAAACACAATATTAAATTTAATTTTAATTCCAAGATTCAGTTTTTACGGGGCGGCTTTTGCATCATTATCAACACATTTGTTATTGTTTGTTTTGTATTTGTTTTTAGCAAAAAAAATGGTATTTAAAAAAATATGAAAAAAGCATTAATTACAGGAATTACAGGCCAGGACGGCTCATATTTGATAGAATTTTTATTGAGCAAAGGTTATGAAGTGCACGGCATAATAAGGCGCTCAAGCTCTTTTAATACAGACCGCTTAGAACATATATTTAAAGACCCTCACGGAAAAGACGTAAAAATGTTTTTACATTATGGCGACCTTACAGACACGGGCAACATTGAAAAAATAATAAACAAAGTAAAGCCAGACGAGGTCTACCATTTAGGGGCCATGTCTCACGTCAGAGTAAGCTTTGACATGCCAGAATATACGGCAAATGCCGGAGCGCTGGGGACGTTAAGAGTTTTGGAAGCCATTAAAAATTCAGGCATGCCGATTAAATTTTACAACGCAGCCAGTTCTGAAATGTTTGGTCTAGCCAATCCTCCTCAAAACGAAAATACCCCTTTCCATCCAAGGTCTCCTTATGCTGTTTCAAAAGTTTTTTCTTTTGATATTACAAGGATGTACAGAGAAGCCTATAATATGTTTGCATGCAACGGGATACTTTTTAACCACGAGTCCCCAAGAAGAGGCGAAACCTTTGTCACCAAAAAAATCACAAGAGGCATTGCCAGGATAAAAGCCGGATTGGATAAAAAAATATATTTGGGCAACTTGGAGGCAAAAAGGGACTGGGGATTTGCTCCTGAATACGTTGAAGCAATGTATTTAATGCTACAGCAGGATAAGCCAGACGACTATGTTATAGCTACCGGGGAATCGCATTCCGTAAAAGAATTTTTAGAAAAGGCGTTTGAATATGCCGGACTCGGCAACTGGCAAAATTATGTTGAATTTGACCCAAGGTATTTTAGGCCGGCCGAGGTTGATTTTTTAGTGGGAGATTCAAACAAAGCAAAAGGAAAATTAAATTGGAATGCAAAAATAAAATTTGATGATTTGATAAAAATAATGGTTGATGCGGATATAAAAAAATTAAATTTGCAGTCGCCCGGCGAAGGGAAAAATATTTTAAACGAAAAATTCCCTGAGCGCTGGTGGCAGGGAGATTAGCATTATTGTTTCATAAAAAATATGCCAGATAAATTTAACAGCGAATCAGCTCCGCAACAAGAGGAGGCGTCTCAAAAATTTGCCGAAGAAAAAATATCCAAGATTAAATATTGGGACGAATTTGCCAAAAAACATATTCCGGAGATGAGGCTTCTTTTTAGAGGTGGAAAACTTTGGGAAAAAGAGGGATGGCGCAAAGTAGTTGAACATAGCTTGCCCGCTGCCGCTGCCACAGAAATTTTGTCTGATATGCTTGAATTGCCAGAAAAAGAAGAATTAATTAGAACCGCTATTTGCCATGATTGGGATAAGCATCTAGAAAAAAAGCCTGATGATTTCAGCGAAGAAGACAGGAAAAAGGCGCTTAGTTTTTTAGAAAAGATAGAATTAAATTCTTTTATTTTATCAGCCACCAAAACAGATTTCCCAGAGCGGGTTTTAGACATATATAAAAGAGGAGAAGATGTCCCAGTTCAGCAATTATTAATGTTCTATATTGATGCCATTACTGCTGGCGGAGACACAAGTGGCAAAATTGTACCTTTTGAGGAAAGACTTAATGAAGTTCGGCCCAGATATCCGCATTTACCAGAAAATTACTGGAAGAATGTCCGAACCGCGCTTAATTTAGCGCAAGATAAAATATACGGATTATTAAAAGAAAAAGGAATTAAAATTGAAAAAGCAGAAGATGTGCCCGCTCTGATTACAAACAGCATAGAAGCGAAATATGGCGCGAATAAAAACTAAAAATGATTGAGGAAAAATTATATAAAAAAATACAGGAAGTTCTGCCTATTTGCTGTGTTGATGTTGTAATTTTAAATAAAAATAAAGAATTTTTGCTTTTAAAAAGGAAAAACGAGCCGGCAAAAGACCAGTGGTGGGTTCCGGGAGGAAGAATTAAAAAAGGGGAAAAAACCGAAAAGGCCGTTTTAAGAAAAGTAAAAGAAGAAACAGGATTAAACATAAAAATAAAAAAAATGCTGGGAGTCAAAGAAACAATTTTTAAAAAAGGATTTTTTGGAAACAGCGTGCATACATTAAATATTATTTTTTTGGCGAAAGCCAAAAGCAATAAGGTAAAAATGGATTTTCAGAACAGCGAATATAAATGGTTTTCTAAAACCGAAAAAAAATTAGATCCATATATAAGACAAGTTATAAAATTAGCAGTTATTAAGGAAAAAAAATGATCAAGTTGGGAACAGTAAACATTTCAGAAAAAACAAAACAGCTTATGCAAGAGGCGCTGGATTCAGGCATGATTGGGCAGGGCAAATATATAGAAGAGTTTGAAAAAAAGCTGGCTGATTTTTTGGGCGTAAAATATGCGCTGGCGGTTTCTTCGGGCACTATGGCCGATGCCTGCGCTTTAGCTGCGATTAAAGAAAAAGATAATTCAGAAAGAAATGAAGTTATTGTTACAGCTTTGACTTTTGTTGCCCAGATAAA
>Ga0208375_1001962_pt1 | contig 20599 bp, 13 predicted proteins | sample RifOxyD1_FD_184038 | JGI IMG/M metagenome (GOLD analysis project Ga0208375, IMG submission 184038) | Soil microbial communities from Rifle, Colorado - Rifle Oxygen_injection D1 (SPAdes) | ecosystem: Environmental > Terrestrial > Deep subsurface > Rock core/Sediment | place: Rifle, Colorado... | reverse complement strand
CGTGTCGCCGACCAGCCGGTCGCCGGTGCCCGCCGCTGGCGTGGCGTCGGCGCCGGCTTCCACCTCGGCGCCCTCATCAATGCGTTGCAGGGCACGTTCGGCCAGCGCCACGGCCTCGTCCAGGTCGAAGGGCTTGGACAGGAACTCATGCGCGCCACCGCGGAACGCGCCGGCGGTGCTGGCAACGTCGGTGTAGGCGCTCATCACCACCACCGGCAGCGCCGGCAGCCGCTGCTTGAGTTTCTCGAGCAGCACCAGGCCATCGTCGCCGGGCATGCGCACGTCGGTGAACAGCAGTGCCGGCGGCTCACGTGTGTCCAGGGCATCAAGCGCGTCGCTGGCGCGCTCGAAGACGTCCACCGCGTAGCCCGCCTGCCGCAGGGCCGCGCTGAGCACGAAGCGGATGCTGCGGTCGTCGTCGACGATCCAGACCTGTCGCGTCATGGGCCGGCTCCCGTCGCGTCGTCCACCACGGCCGGCATCGGCAGCAGCAGCGTGAACACGGTATGCCCGGGCCGCGAGCGGTACGCCAGTGAGCCGCGGTGCTCGCGCGCCACCTGCTGCGCCAGCGCCAGGCCGAGGCCGCTGCCTTCGGCGCGGCCCGACACCAGCGGCAGGAACACGCGCTCGGCCAGTTCGTCGGGTACGCCGTGGCCGTCGTCGACGATCTCCAGCCGCAGCGCCACCGGGTGGGCCACGTCGCCGATGCGCAGACCGTGCTCGGCACGCGTGCGCAACGTAACGGTGCCGGCGCCGGCCTCGATCGCGTTGCGCGCCAGGTTCCAGACCGCCTGCACCAGGCGATCGGCATCGCCGGCGAACTCCGGCAGGCTCGGGTCGTAGTCGCGTACCAGCCGCACGGCCCAGCCGGCGTCGTTCTCGGCCAGCCGCAGCACCCGTTCCAGCACGGCATGGATGTTGAGCGCGGCATGCGGGCGCGGCGGCGACGGCACCAGCAGCTGGTCGAGCAACCCGCCCAGCCGCGCCACCTCGTCATCGATCAGGGCGACCAGTTCGCGCGACTCGGCATCGTCGATGCGCCGGCCCAGCAGCTGCGCCGCGCCCTTGAGGCCGGCCAGCGGGTTGCGCAGCTCGTGCGCCAGCCCCTTGAGCGATGCCGACAGCGCCGCCGGCAGCAGGAGCGCCGGGTCGTCGCCGGGGAATTCGTCGACCGGATGCGCCTCCAGCAGCCAGCCCTCGTCCATCGCCGTCAGCCAGAGGTCGGCGAAGCGCTCTGCCGCATCCGGGTACTGCAACCGCACCCGGCGGATGCGCAGCGGTGCGCTGTCGGGTTCCATCCGGGACAGTGCGGCGGCCAGTCGCCCGTCGCCACCGTCAAGTTCGGCCAGCGGCCAGCCCACCAGCCGCCGCGCACTCACGCCCAGCCACCGGGAGAACGACTGGTTGCCCCCCGCGATCGCCCCGTCCACCCCCGCCCACGCCAGCGGCGTGGTCAGGGCATCGAGGTCGGGTGCGAGGGGCGGGGCCATCGCACCATGTTAGTGCAGGGCGGCCTCAATCTATCCGCAGCGTCGCGTCGCCCGAGAAGGTCTCGATGTCGATCTCGGCATCGCCGCTGCCGTAGCGGTGGCTGAGGCTGGCGCCGGGCCCGTGGCGGGGGCGTTGGATGTCTGTTCCCGGCGCGCTGAGCGTGCCGCTGAAGCTTTCGGCGCGGACGCTGGCGGAGGTGTCGCGCGGCAGGCGCAGCTCGAGGTCGCCGCTGACGCTTTCCATCGAAACCTCCGCGCCCGGCGCCAGCGCCGCGGTGACGCGAACGTCGCCGGATACGGTGGCGCCGGAGAACTCGCGCAGCCGGCTTTCCACGACGTCGACGCGCGCGCTGCCCGAAACGGTTTCCACGCTGACCTCTCCGTCCAAGCGCCCGGTCAGCTGGATGTCGCCACTGACGCTGTCGGCTTCCACGTCGCGGCTGTTGAGGGTCAGGCGTTGGTCGCCGCTGACGGTCTCGATGTCGGCCTGGCGCGGCGCGCCGACGACGGTGACGTCACCGCTGACGCTGTCGATCGACAACTCGCGCGAGGCGATGCCCTGCACGTCGATGCGCGCGGCCACGCCGTCGATCTCCAGCGCGGCCTGCAACGGCACCATCAGCCGCAACTCGGTGGGCTCGCTGCGGTCGCGCCCGCCCCAGACGCCGACGCGGTTGGGGTACTTGACGCGGACCTCCAGCGAGCGGCGGTCGCCTTCGATCTCCAGGCGTTCGACGCCTTCGCCCAACTGGCCCTGCACGCGGACTTCGGGGCGGTCCCACGCGCGCACTTCAATCAGGCCCTTGAGGTTTTCCACCTGCAGGCGGCCATCGGCGTCGAGCGGTCGGGTTTCATCGATGGGGGTGGCGGCGATGGCCGGCAGTGCGGCCAGCAGGGCCAGCGAGAACAGGGCGGTGCGGTTCATGGGGAGGCTCCGGATCGGATGGCGAATGGTCAGGTCAGGGCCGCGCGCTGGGACAGCGCGAGGCGGCGTGAGTAGGTGCGGCGCAACTGCTGCAGCAACAGGGCCGAATCCGGGTCCTGCTGCAGGGCGGCGAGGATCTGCGCGGCGTTGCGGTCGAGTTCGGCCAGGCCCGGCTGCAGTGCGGGACTGACCGGCACGCGGCCCACCTCCGCCAGTGCGGCCTGGTACTCGCGGACCATGCCCTGCGCCTGGCGCTGGACATCACCGGTGGCGGCCAATGCCACCGGCGTCGCGGCGGCATCCGTGGACCGCTCGCCCGACGGCTGCACGACGTTCCAGGCCGTGCCGATCGCGAGCGCGCCAGCCAGCGAGGCGGCCAACGCCACCGGCACGGCCCATCGACGCGGGCGCGATACGGGTTGCTGCGGCGTGGCGGCTATGCGTGCGGCAATCGAATCCCATGTCGCCGGGGGCGGCGCCACGTCGCGGCGCAGCGCACGCAGCGACCAGCGCAGCGAATCGGATTCCATGGACGTGTCGCGTGGGGTCGTGTCGGTCATGCGGGTTCTCCCAGCCGGTCGCGCAGCAGGCGCCGCGCGCGGTGCAGTTGTGCCTTGGAACTGCCCACCGCCATGTCCAGCTCGGCGGCGATCTCCTCGTGCGTCCAGCCTTCCACGTCGAACAGCACCAGCACGGCACGGGCACGTGGCGGCAGCGTCGCCACCGCGCGCTCCAGGTCCATCGCCAGCGCGGTGCCATGCCCGGCCGAGTCCGGCGTGCCCAGCACGTCGAAGGCGGCATCGTCGTCCTCGCCGGGACGACTGCGCTGGCGGCGCAGCTCCATCAGCGCGGTGTTGACCGCCAGCCGGTGCAGCCACGTCGAGAACGCCGACTCGAACCGGAACGCCGGCAGCGCCTGCCAGGCACGGACGAACGCCTCCTGGGTCAGGTCCTCGGCGCGCGCACCGTGGCCGCCGACCAGGCGGCCGATAACGCCGTGCACGCGGCCGGCGTGGCGCCGGTACAGGGTTTCGAATGCCGGGACCTCGCCGCGCGCGGCCGCGCCCACCAGCGCCCGGTCCTCGGCGTCGGCCGGTGCGGTGTCGGGTGCGTAGTCGGCCACGGCGGTCAGCATATCGAGTCCGATGCCGCGGCGGCCGGGAAAGTTTAAGCGGGCGGTCGCGTTCCGCGCATCCCCGCGTCACCCCGCTGTCGTCCCGGGCGAAGCGGCCGGCCTGCGTCACCGGCGCGCCCAGCCAAAAAAAAACAGGCCCGGATCTCTCCGGGCCTGCGAGTACCGCGTACGAAAAACCGACCGCGTCAGACCGCGTAGTACATCTGGTACTCCAGCGGGTGGGTCGCGGCGCGGAACGCGGTCACTTCCTTCATCTTCAGCGCGATGTAGGCGTCGATCATGTCGTCGGTGAACACGCCACCGGCCTTGAGGAACACGCGGTCCTTGTCGAGCGCTTCCAGCGCCTGGTCCAACGAATGGCACACGGTCGGGATGTTCTTCTCCTCTTCCGGCGGCAGGTCGTAGAGGTCCTTGTCCGACGGCGCGCCCGGGTCGATCTGGTTCTTGATGCCGTCCAGGCCGGCCATCATCAACGCGGCGAAGGTGAGGTAGCCCGACTGCATCGGGTCCGGGAAGCGGAACTCGATGCGGCGTGCCTTCGGGTTGGACACGTACGGAATGCGGCAGCTGGCCGAGCGGTTGCTGGCCGAGTACGCGAGCATCACCGGCGCCTCGTACCCGGGCACCAGGCGCTTGTAGCTGTTGGTGGTGGAGTTGGTGAAGGCGTTGAGCGCGCGCGCGTGCTTGAACACGCCGCCGATGTACCACAGCGCCATCTGGCTCAGGCCGCCGTAGCCGTCGCCGGAGAACAGGTTGGTGCCGCCCTTGGCCAGGCTCTGGTGCACGTGCATGCCGCTGCCGTTGTCGCCGACGATCGGCTTGGGCATGAAGGTGGCGGTCTTGCCGTTGCGGTGGGCCACGTTCTTGACGATGTATTTCATCATCAGCAGCTCGTCGGCCTTGCGCACCAGCGAGTTGAACTTGGTGCCGATCTCGCACTGGCCGGCGTTGGCCACCTCGTGGTGGTGCACCTCGACCTCGATGCCCACGGCCTCCAGCGTCTTGCACATCTCGGCGCGGATGTCGTGCAGCGAGTCCAGCGGCGCGACGGGGAAGTAGCCGCCCTTCACGCCCGGGCGGTAGCCGGTGTTGCCGCCTTCGTACTCGCGGCCGGAGTTCCACGCGGCCTCTTCCGAATCGACGTGGAAGAAGGTGTGGCCCATGTCGTTGGCGTAGCGCACCGAGTCGAAGATGAAGAACTCAGGCTCCGGCCCGAAGAACGCCTGCTCGGCGACGCCGCTGGACTTCAGGTAGGCCTCGGCGCGCTTGGCCACGCCGCGCGGGTCGCGCGAGTAGGCCTGCATGGTCGACGGGTCGAGGATGTCGCAGGTCAGCACCAGCGTTGGGTCGGCGGTGAACGGGTCCAGGAACGCGGTCGACGCGTCAGGCAGCAGCACCATGTCCGACTCGTTGATGCCCTTCCAGCCCTGGATCGAGCTGCCGTCGAACATCTTGCCGTCCTCCAGCAGCGCGTCGTCGACGATCGACACCGGGTAGGTGACGTGGTGCTGGACGCCGCGCATGTCGGCGAAACGCAGGTCGACGAACTCGACCTTGTGGTCCTTGATCAGCTTCTCGATGTTCTCGATGGACATGCAGGCAACTCCGCGGGTGATGGGATGCCGGTATGGGACGCAAGCACCGTGCCAGCCCGAGATCTCCGGTAAGCCACTGATTTAAATAGATCCTAGAATCGAGAGCCGGCCGGGGCGCACCATCGAGGAGCGATGACGGAGGTTTACGCACCGAAGTGGTGCGGCGGTGACCGTCTACACTCACCGCCGGCCCAGCCCGGGCCGCCGTCCAGACGCCCACCGCGCATGCGCAAGAAGTCCAAGGCGACCTCGATCGACATCGCCCACCTGGCCGGGGTGTCGCAGGCCACGGTATCGCGGGTGCTGCGCGGCAGCCCGCTGGTCAACGCCCAGACCCGCGAGCGGGTCGAGGCGGCGGTGCGCGAGCTCAACTACAAGGTCGACCGCCACGCCTCCAGCCTGCGCACCCAGCGCGCCGGCACGCTGGCGCTGCTGCTGTTCGAGGACCCGACGCCGGACGACTCGCACATCAACCCGTTCTTCCTGTCGATGCTCGGCTCGATCACCCGCGCCTGCGCGCGCCACGGCCACGACCTGCTGGTGTCGTTCCAGCAGCTGTCGGACGACTGGCACGCCGACTACGAGGACAGCATGAAGGCCGACGGCCTGATCCTGCTGGGCTATGGGGATTACCTCGCCTACCGCGGCAAGCTGGAGACGCTGGTCGAGCAGGGCACGCGCTTCGTGCGCTGGGGCGCGGTGCTGGACGACCAGCCGGGCGTTTCGATCGGCTGCGACAACCTGCACGGCGGGCGGCTGGTCGGCGAGCACCTGGCCACGCTCGGCCACCGACGCATTGCGTTCCTGGGCGATGCGTCCAGCCACTACCCGGAGTTCTACGACCGCTACCGCGGTTGCGACGCGGCGCTGCAGGCCCTTGGCGGCGGCATGGACCCGGCGCTGCAGGTCGACGCGGAAAGCTCGGAGGAGGCCGGCTTCGCGGCCGCCCGCACGCTGCTGGCGCGCAAACTCCCGTTCGACGCGGTGTTCGCCGCCAGCGACCTGATCGCCATCGGCGCGATGCGCGCACTGACCGACCACGGCCTGCGCGTCCCCGAGGACGTCGCGGTCGCCGGCTTCGACGACATCCCGATGGCGCGCTTCGCGCAGCCCGCGCTCACCACCGTCTACCAGGACACCACGCGTGCCGGCGAGCTGCTGGTGGAATCGCTGGTCCGCCTGGTGCGTGGCGAGCCCGCCGAAAGCACCACGCTGCCGGCGTCGCTGGTGGTGCGGCGCTCGACGGGGACCTAGTCGCAGCGACCCCCAATGCCCTTGTAGGAGCGACGTCAGTCGCGACCGCGACATTCGGGGCGCAACGCGAGGCGCCGATTGCCGGTCGCGACTGACGTCGCTCCTACAGATGGGGAGTCGCAGGCAAAGCCCTCGCGGCTGAAGCCGCTCCTACAGACGTGCTATTGGGAAAACCACGCTCTTGTAGGAGCGGCTTCAGCCGCGATCATCAACCGGCGCCCAACGCGACGCCCTCATTCCCTGCGCGTCACCGCCTCCAGCGCCGCCACCATCGCCGGCTCCGTCACCGGTCCATCCTGCACCCACACCTCGGCGCCATGCGCGGGCACCGTGGCCGACAACGTGCCGCCGGTCGCGACCTGTCTCGCCTCGCCCGACAGCGCCGCGCGCCACGTGCCCGCCTGCAGCATCGTGTCGACGGCGAACGTGGCCGGCGCGTCGCCCTTGTTGAGCAGCACCAGCGCGACCTGCGCGGTGTCCTCGTCCTGCAGCACGCGGTAGAACGCGGCGCGGTCGCCGGCGAGTTCGACGTTGAGCTGCAAGCCCCGTTGCAGCGCCGGCGTGGTGCGCCGCACGTTGGCGATCCGCGTCAGTGCTCGGTGGATCGGATGGTCGGCCGCCGCATCCACACGGCCCTGTCCGAAGTAGTTGCGGTTGCCCGCGTGCTCGGCACGGCCACGCATGAAGCCGGTTTCCGAGCCGTAGTAGACGACCGGGATGCCGCGCGCGGTGAACAGCCAGTTATGGGCGTCGATGAAGCCTTCGTCGGACGCGTCCATCCGCGCCATGTCGTGGTTGTCGTAGAACGTCGCCAGCTCGTACGGGTTGGCGTACGGCCCGTCCACGAGATGCAGCGACGGTGCCAGCCGTTCGAAGCCAAGGCGCTTGCGCCCGAACACCTCGTCCATCGCCTGCTTCATCGGGAAGTCGAGCACGCTGACCTCGCCGTGGCCGGGCAGGGTGTGCGTGGCGATCTTGGCGGCGTCGTAGTCGAAGGCCTCGCCGAACATGAAGAAGCCCGGGTGTTCGGCGCGCACGCGGCGGGTGAACGCATCCCAGAACGTGTGCGGCATCCACGCGATGGTGTCGATGCGGAAGGCGTCCGCGCCCTGGTCGATCCAGTGCAGGTAGGCGCGCGACAGGTAGTCGAGCACGGCCGGGTTGGCGGCGTCGAAGTCGCCCAGTTGAGCCAGGTTGCCGTCGAAGATCGAGCCGGTCGCGCCGTCCACCGGGCCGGTGTCGTTGAAGAAGGCGTGCAGCGGGTTGCCTTGCGGGTCCAGATCCGTGGGATGCAGGTTCTGGTGGTCGGCGATGCGCGTGCCGTCGCGGTCGTACACCTCGCCGAACAGCGGCTGGTCGGCCGGCATCGAGTACGCCGGCGAGCCGTGGTTGCCGACGATGTCCAGCACCAGCTTCATGTCGCGGGCGTGCACCGCGTCGGCCAACCCGCGGAAATCCAGGCCGTCGCTGGGCAGGTGCTCGTCCAGCTCGAAGAAGTTGACGCCCCAGTAGCCGTGGTAGCCGGTCTTGCCGCGGTCGCTGAGGATCGTGCCGCAGCCGGGCTCGCTGCCGCCGGTGAACGCCTCGTCCGGGTTGTCGACCACCGGCGTGATCCACAGCGCGCCAAAGCCCATGCCGCGGATGTAGTCGAGGTTGTCGGCGATGCCGCGGAAGTCGCCGCCGAGGTAACCGATGTTGCCGGCGACGCCGTCGCAGGGCTCAAGCGGCCGGTCGAAGGTCGGATGGTCACCCCCCTGGTCGCGCTGGTCGTTGGACGTATCGCCGTTGACGAAGCGGTCGGTGACGACGAAGTACACGGCGTTGGCGGCAAAGGGTTCATCGGTGCCGACGTAACGCGCGGCAGGGGGCGCGTCGGGCGCGCCACCGGCCGGCACGTGCGCGCAGGCGGCTAGCGTCGAGGCGAGGGCCGCGGCGAGGAGGAGACGGCGGCGAAGCGATCGGGTGTCGGAGGTCATCTGCTGTCCTGGAAGTGCTGCATCAACACGTCAACGCGTGCATTGCTGTTGCCCCTCCCCCTGCCTGCAGGGGGAGGTTGGGAGGGGGTGCGCGTCACGGGCGTACAGGTCACCGGCGATCAAATCGGCACGGCCTACCGCCCCGCCACCGGCACCGCGACGGTCGCCGCGGCCGGCTCCCGCACCCGCAGCACGCACAGGCCGGCGACGATGAGGCTGATGCCGCCGATCGCCAGCGCGTTGATCGGTGCGCCGCCCAGGAATGTCTTGAGCAGGAACCCCAGCAGGCTGGCGGCGACCAGCTGCGGGATCACGATGAAGAAATTGAAGATGCCCATGTACACGCCCATCTTCCGTGCCGGCAGGCTGTCGGACAGCAGCGCGTAGGGCAGCGACAGGATCGAGGCCCACGCAAAGCCGACGCCCACCATCGACAGCAGCAGCCAGGCGGGGTCGCGGATCCACAGGAACGACAGCAGCCCCAGCCCGCCCAGCGTCACGTTGATGAGATGGCTGACGCGCAGGCCCCACCACCGCACCATCCACGGGATGACGATCGCCGCCAGCGCGGCGAAGCCGTTGTAGGCGGCAAACAGCACGCCCACCCAGTTGGCGCCGGCGTTGTAGGCGGCCGACGAGGTGTCGGTGCTGCCGTAGTGCACCTCCGTCACGGCGCCGGTGGTGTAGATCCACATCGCGAACAGCGCGAACCAGCTGAAGAACTGCACCACCGCCAGCTGCCGCATGGCCTGCGGCATGACCTGCAGGTCGTCGAGGATCGCGGTGAACGCGTTGCCGCCGGTGAACGCAGTGCGCAGCAACAGCGCGATGCCGTACGCGCCGATGAGCCCGGCCAGGACGTACAGCTGCCGGTCCAGCCCAAACCCCGCAATCAACGCCGCACCGGCCGCACCGGCCACCAGCCAGGCCATGCCACTGCGACGCGCGCGCGCCGGGTCCAGCGGGCGGTGCATCAGCGGCGGGGCTTCGTCCCAGGCGTGCAGCTGCTCGGGCGTGTACTCGCGGGTGCGCAGCACGGTCCAGCCCACCGCCGTCACCAGCACCGCGCCGCCGAAATAGAACGCGTAGCGCACCGTGTCCGGCACCTCGCCGGGCGCGGCGGTGTTGGCAACGCCCATGCGCTCCAGGATGAAGGGCAGCATCGATGCGATCACCGAGCCCACGCCGATGAAGAAGCTCTGCATCGCATAGCCGCTGGGCCGCTGGCGCACCGGCAGCTGGTCGCCGACGAAGGCGCGGAACGGCTCCATCGCGATGTTGATCGACGCATCCAGGATCCACAGCGTGCCGGCGGCGATCCACAGCGCCGGCGAATTGGGCATCACCAGCAAGGCCAGCGTCGCCAGTACCGCGCCGACCAGGAAGTACGGCCGACGCCGCCCCAGACCGGTCCAGGTGCGGTCGGACATGTAGCCCACGATCGGCTGCACGATCAGCCCGGTCAGCGGCGCGGCGATCCACAGCAGCGGGATCTGCTCCATGTCCGCGCCCAGCGTCTGGAAGATCCGGCTGACGTTGGCGTTCTGCAGCGCGAAGCCGAACTGGATGCCGAGGAAGCCGAAGCACATGTTCCAGATCTGCCAGAACGACAACTGCGGTTTGCGGCTCATGCGGTGGTCCTTTGCGTGATCGGTCGACAGCGCGTGGCGTGGCGCGCGGATGCGGCGCGCCCTGCCCCGCGTGGCCGGGCATGGCGGCCATCCTAGTCAGCCATCGCACTGCACCATGCCCGGATGCAAACGTATTCACCGCGCCGCATGACCGCCCGCACGCGTGTGCACCTGCACACCGTGGAATAGTCCGCGTTCGATCGAACCCCGGCCCTGGAATGGCGATGACGACACAGTGGTGGCACGGCGCGGTGATCTACCAGATCTACCCGCGCAGCTTCCTGGATACCAACGGCGACGGCGTGGGCGATTTGCCCGGCATCGTCGAGAGGCTCGAATACGTGGCCAGCCTGGGCGTGGACGCGATCTGGATCTCGCCCTTCTTCAAGTCGCCAATGGCCGACTTCGGCTACGACATCGCCGACTACCGCGCGGTGGACTCGCTGTTCGGCACCCTGGACGATTTCGACCGGCTGCTGGAGAAGGCGCACGGACTGGGCATCAAGGTCATGATCGACCAGGTGCTGAGCCACACCTCCAGCCAGCACGCGTGGTTCCTGGAAAGCCGCGAGAGCCGCGACAACCCCAAGGCCGACTGGTACGTGTGGGCCGACCCCCGGCCCGACGGCACGCCGCCCAACAACTGGCTGTCGATCTTCGGTGGGGTGGCGTGGAAGTGGGAACCTCGGCGCGAGCAGTACTACCTGCACAACTTCCTGGCCGCGCAGCCCGACCTCAATTTCCACTGCCCGGCCGTGCAGCAGGCCACGCTCGACAACGTCGACTTCTGGCTGGCGCGCGGCGTCGACGGCCTGCGCCTGGACGCGATCAACTTCTGCTTCCACGACGCGCAGCTGCGCGACAACCCGCCCAAGCCGGCGCACCTGCGCGTGGGCCGCGGCTTCAGCGCCGACAACCCCTACGCGTACCAGTACCACCACTACAACAACACGCGCCCGGAAACGCTGGTGTTCATGGAGCAGCTGCGCGCGCTGATGGACCGCCACCCCGGCTCGGCGGCGCTGGGCGAGTTCTCCTCGGAGGACTCGCTGGCGACGATGGCCGAGTACGTCGGCGACACGCGCCTGCACATGGGCTACAGCTTCGAGCTGCTGACCGACGACTTCACCGTGGCCTACATCCGCGGCACGGTGCAGAATCTGGAAGCGAAGATGCCGCACGGCTGGCCGTGCTGGGCGATCTCCAACCACGACGTGCAGCGCGCGGTGACGCGCTGGGGCGGCGCGGATGCGTCCGACGACCTGGCGCGGCAGCTGGTCGCGCTGGTGTGCTCGCTGCGCGGTTCGGTGTGCCTGTACCAGGGCGAGGAGCTTGGACTGGGCGAGGCCGAGGTCCCGTTCGAGTCGCTGCAGGACCCGTACGGCATTTCCTTCTGGCCGAAGTTCAAGGGCCGCGACGGCTGCCGCACGCCGATGCCGTGGACCGGCGACGGCCAGGCCGGTTTCAGTGCGGCCCCGCCGTGGCTGCCGATCCCCGCCGAGCACCGCGCCCGCAGCGTGCAGGCGCAGGAAGCCGACGGCGGCTCGGTGCTCAACGCCACCCGCCGCTTCCTGCGCTGGCGCAAGCAGCACGAAGCGCTGGTGCACGGCGCCATCGCATTCCTGGACACGCCCGAGCCGGTGCTGGCCTTCACGCGCACACTGGGCGAGCAGTCGCTGCTTGTCGCGTTCAACCTGTCGGCCGAAACCGCCACGTGCGCGCTGCCCGGCGGCCTGTCGCCGGTGCCGCTCGACGACCACGGCCTGCTCGCGGGCCACGTCGAAGGCGACCGGCTTCACCTGCCGCCGCGCGGCGTGTACTACGCGACGCTGGGGTGACCGGCGCTGCCCGCCCCGTGCCGCCCCACTCAGGCCGGGACGGCAGCGCAGTGGCGGGCGATGAAGTCCTCGTGCGCGGGCATCCGTGCCGCGCACGACTCCAGCACCCGGCGCACGCCGGCCAGCATCGCCTCGGCCTCGCTGTCGTCGAGCAGGTCGACCATCGGGTGGTAGCCGGACGGCAGCACGCCCTGGCCGATCAGCACCTGGATCCAGCTGCTCTCGGTGAACAGCTCTTCGTGCTCGCGGAACACGCGGCCGTGGCGCTGGAAGAGCTCGATCTTGTGCGCCAGCGTGTCGGGGATCGACATCGCCCGGCAATCGCGCCAGAACGGCTCCTCGCGGCGGTTGGCCCAGTAGTGCAGCACCAGGAAGTCGCGCGAGCGGATGTACTCGAACTGCACCTGGCGGTTGTACTCGTCGATCTCCACCGGGTCGAAGCCGGCATCGGGGAAGAAGCTCACCAGCTTGGACAGGCTGGCCTGGATGAAGTGGATGCTGGTCGACTCCAGGGGCTCCATGAACCCGCTGGCCAGCCCCAGCGCCACGCAGTTGCGGTGCCAGAAGCGCTTGCGCATCCCGGTGGTGAAACGCAGCGGGCGCGGCTCGGCCTGCGGCGCGCCGTCGAGGTGGGCCAACAGGATGCGCGCGGCCTCGTCGTCGTCCATGTGCGCGCTGCTGTAGACCATGCCGTTGCCGATGCGGTGCTGCAGCGGGATACGCCACTGCCAGCCGGCTCGGCGGGCGGTCGAGCGGGTGTACGGGGTGAGCGGACTCACGGAATCGCACGGCACCGCCATCGCGCGATCGCACGGCAGCCAGTGGGTCCAGTCCTCGTAACCGGCGTGCAGCGCCTGCTCGATCAGCAGCCCGCGGAAGCCCGAGCAGTCCAGAAACAGATCGCCCTCGACCACGCGCCCGTCGTCCAGCACCACCGATTCGATGAAGCCGTCATCGCCGCGCAGGCGCACATCCCCGATGGTGCCCTCGATGCGCGTCACCCCACGCGCCTCGGCCAAGCCGCGCAGGTACTTCGCGTACAGCCCGGCGTCGAAGTGGAAGGCGTGGGCGACGTTGCTCAATGGCGAGTTGGCGACATCGGCGCCGCGCAGGAACCGGTTCTGCCAGCCGGCCACAGCGTTGAACACGTAACGATCGAGCACGTCCGCACGCCCGGCCTGGCGCGACTTCAGCCAGTACTGGTGGAACGGCACCGCCCCCAGGTCGCGCCCACCGACCGCGCCGAAGGCATGCATGTAGCGGTGCCCGGGTTGCAGCCAGTCGACGAACTCGATGCCGAGCTTGAACGTGCCCTGCGTCATGCGCATGAACTCGTTCTCGTCGATGCCCAGCGTCGCGTTGAACAGGCGGATCTGCGGGATCGTCGCCTCGCCCACGCCCACCGTGCCGATCAGCTCGGACTCCACCAGGGTGATGTCCAGCGCGCGGCCCATCAGCTTGGACAGCATCGCCGCCGCCATCCAGCCGGCGGTGCCGCCTCCGACGATCACGACCTTGCCAATCCGACCCGCCCCGACCTGCGCCTCGCCCATCAGCCGTCCCCGTGCCGCGCCGCCAGCCGGCGCGGGCCACAGCCTAGGGCAAAAAAACGCCGTCGCGCGCCACTCCGGCGTCGCCTGCCATCAGGAATTCGTATTCATGCCGCATGACCGTCGACCTCCGCGCCCGGAAGGGCTGCCGTGGCTGCTCGCCGTCGCCGTCGCCTTCGCCGCGCCGCTGGCCCATGCCGGCGACGCCGATGCGCTGGCCGATTGCGACCGCAATGAGGTCGCCCGCGTGCTGGTGCCTGCGGCCTCCGGCGACACCACGGCCCGTGGTTACTGGCTAGACCGCCACCGCATCGCGTGGCCCGGCGCGTCGATGCACGGGCGCTTCGCGCTGTATCGCTCGGCGACGGCCTCGGTCGTGGCCGAACCCGGCGCGCCGGTGCGCGGCAGCGACGGCCGCTGGCCGCTGGAGCCGGACATTGCACCGATCCCGGACGCGCTGCGCGCGCGCTTTGCCTTCATCGGGGACGGCCCGCGGTTGCGACTGCAAGCCGGGTACGCCGCCATCGCCGACCTGCTGCGCGAGGAGGTGTGGCTGGTGCAGGAGGACGGGAACGGCCGTGTCATCGCCCGCACCCGGCTGCAGCACCCCGGCGCGCTCGACGACCTGTACGCAGCCGCCGCTTCCGACGACGCCGCGCCGCTGGGGCCGGTGCTCGACGACCACGCGTCGTCCCTGCGCGTGTGGGCGCCCACCGCACGCGACGTGTCGGTATGCCTGTACGACACCGTCGACGGGCCGGCCACAGCGCACCTGCCGCTGGTGCGCGACGATGGCACCGGCACCTGGTCGCGGCATGTCGACGACGACCTCTCCGGCCGTGCGTATGCCTACCTGGTCGACGTGGTGGTGCCCGGCACCGGCGTGGTGCGCAACCGCGTCACCGACCCCTATTCGGTCGTGCTGACGGCCGACAGCGCGCGCAGCGTGTTCTTCGACCTCGACGACGCCGGCCTCAAGCCGGCCGAATGGGACGGCCACGCGCGTCCCGCGCCGCTTGCGTCACCGGTCGACATGGCGATCTACGAGCTGCACGTGCGCGACTTCTCGCGCGACGACGCCAGCGTGCCGTCCGTCCACCGCGGCAAGTACACCGCGTTCGCACAGCCCGACAGCCACGGCATGCGCCACCTGCGTGCCCTGCGCGGCGCCGGCATCACCGACGTGCATCTGCTGCCAGTGTTCGACCTGGCCACGGTGCCGGAGACGGCATGCGTCGAGCCGGACGTCCCCGACGCCTCGCCCGACAGCGAGGCGCAGCAGGCCGCGGTGATGGCCGTCGCCGCCGACGACTGCTTCAACTGGGGCTACGACCCGTACCACTTCAATGCGCCCGAGGGCAGCTTCGCCACCGACGCGACCGACCCGGCGACGCGCATCCGCGAGCTCCGCGCCATGGTGCAGGCGCTGCACGCACAGGGCCTGCGCGTGGGCATGGACGTGGTCTACAACCACACCACGGCCTCCCGGCAGTCGCCGCGCTCGGTGCTGGACCGCATCGTGCCGGGCTACTACCACCGGCTGGATGCGGACGGCGTGGTCGAGCGTTCGACCTGCTGCGACAACACCGCCACCGAGCACGCGATGATGGCGCGCCTGATGATCGATTCGGCCGAGCTGTGGGTGCGCCACTACGGCATCGATTCGTTCCGCTTCGACCTGATGGGCCACCAGCCGCGCGAGGCGATGGAACGGCTGCAGGCGCGCGTGGATGCCGCCGCCGGCCGCCGCGTCGAGCTGATCGGCGAGGGCTGGAACTTCGGCGAGGTCGCCGACGGGACGCGCTTCGTGCAGGCCTCGCAGGGTTCGCTGCAGGGCTCGGGCATCGGCACCTTCAGCGACCGCGCGCGCGACGCGATCCGCGGCGGCGGTCCCGCCGACAGCGGCGAGGCGCTGTTCGCGCAGGGCTACGCCAACGGCCTGCACCATGCCGACAACGGCCGTGGCACCGGCGCCACCCGCGACGACCTGCTGCACGCCGCCGACCTGGTGCGCGCGGGGCTGGCCGGCACGCTGGCCGACTACACGATGGAACACGCAGACGGCGGGGCGCGGCCGCTGTCGCAGCTCGACTACAAGGGCCAGCCCGCCGGCTACGCCGCGCAACCGGCGGAAGTCGTCAACTACGTCGAGAACCACGACAACCAGACGCTGTTCGACATCAACGTGTTCAAGCTGCCGCCGGGCACGGCGGCGGCCGAGCGTGCACGGGTGCAGGTGCTGGCACTGGCGCTCAACGCCTTCAGCCAGGGCATCGCGTACTTCCACGCCGGTGGCGAACTTCTGCGCTCCAAGTCGCTGGACCGCAACAGCTTCGATTCGGGCGACTGGTTCAACCGCATCGACTGGACCGGCCGGGCCAACTTCTTCGGCACCGGCCTGCCACCGGCGCACGGCAACGAGGGCGACTGGGCGCTGATGCGCCCGCTGCTGCGCGATGCGTCCATCGTGCCGGCGCCGGCGGACATCGCCTTCACCCGCGACGCGTTCCTGGACCTGATGCGCATCCGCGCCAGCACGACGCTGCTGCGCCTGCGCACCGCCGAGGACGTCATGCAGCGGCTGCGCTTCCACAACACCGGTCCGGACCAGAACCCGGTGGTGATCGTCGGCGAGATCGACGGGCGCGGCTACGAGGGCGCGAACTTCCAGGCGTTGCTGTACCTGGTGAACGTGTCGCCGGACGCGCAGACGGTGGCGATCCCGGCACTGGCCGGGCGCGACTGGACGCTGCATCCGGTGCATCGCGCGCCCGGATCCGCGGACGACTATCCGTACGACACCCGGTATGACAGCGACACGGGCCACTTCGACGTCGCACCGCGCACCGCGGTCGTCCTCGTCATCGAATGACATGCCACCACAGGAACCCCGCCGCATGCGCCTGCCTGCCCTGAGCCTCCTCGCCCTCGCCCTGGCCACGCCGCTGGCCGCGCCCTCTGCCTGGGCCGAAACCGTCGCCACGGTGTCCTCGCCCAACGACGTGCTGACCGTCGAGCTGGACATCACCGAAGGCCGCCTGGCCTACCGCGTGCTGCGCTTCGGCGAGCCGGTGATCGACGATTCGCGCATGGGTTTCCGGCTGCGCGGCAGCGGCACGATCGAGCGCAACCTCGAACTGGCTAGCACGGCAAGCGCATCGCGCGACGACACCTGGGAGCAGCCGTGGGGCGAGAACCGCTTCGTGCGCGACCACCACGAGGAACTGCGCGCGACGATCCGCGAGACCATCGCCCCGCACCGCACGTTCGACGTGGTGTTCCGCGTGTTCGACGATGGCGTCGGATTCCGCTACGCCTTCCCCGAGCAGCCGGCCATGGCCGAGGCGATCATCGACGACGAGCTGACCGAATTCGTGATCGCCGAGCCGGCCACCACGTGGTGGATACCCGCCGGCGAGTGGAACCGCTACGAATACCTCTACGACGCGACGCCCGTCGAGCAGGTCACCGCCGCGCACACGCCGATGACCCTGCGCACCGAAGACGGCCTGCACGTGGCCATCCACGAGGCGGCGCTGGTCGACTACGCGGGCATGTGGCTGCGCCGTGCCGAGGGCCGCCGCTTCCGCACGCAGCTGTCGCCCGCCTCGGAAGGCTGGAAGGTCAAGCGCGCGCTGCCGTTCCAGACGCCGTGGCGCACGATCCAGATTGCCGACACCGCGCCCGCGCTGTATGCCTCGAGCGACCTCATTCTCAACCTCAACGAACCCAACCGGCTCGGCGACGTCAGCTGGTTCGAGCCGGCCAAGTACGTCGGCATCTGGTGGTCGCTGCACCTGGAAGCCGAAAGCTGGGCGACCGGGGCCAAGCACGGTGCGACCACGCGCAACACGAAGCGCTACATCGACTTCGCCGCCGAGCACGGCTTCCGCGGCGTACTGGTCGAGGGCTGGAACCCCGGCTGGGACGGGCAGTGGTTCGGCAACGGCTACGACTTCGACTTCACCAGGGCGACGCCGGACTTCGACATCGACGTGCTGTCGGCGTACGCGAAGGAACGCGGCGTCCACCTGATCGGCCACCACGAGACCGGCTGCGCGGTCAGCCACTACGAAGACCAGATGGACGCGGCGTTCGCGATGAACGAGCGGCTCGGCATCGACGTGGTCAAGACCGGCTATGTGTGCGACGCCGGCCAGATCGAACGCCGCCTGCCCGACGGCACCGTCGCGCGCGAGTGGCACGACGGCCAGTGGAACGTGAACCACCACCAGCGCGTGCTGGAGGCCGCGGCGAAGCACCGGGTCGCGATCAACGCGCACGAGCCGGTCAAGGACACCGGCCTGCGCCGCACCTACCCGAACTGGGTCAGCCGCGAAGGCGCGCGCGGCATGGAGTACGCCGCCTGGGGCAACCCGACCAACCCGCCCGAGCACGAGGCCGAGCTGCTGTTCACGCGCATGCTGTCGGGGCCGATGGACTTCACCCCCGGCATCCTCAGCCTGCAGGGCCGCGGCCAGGCCATCCAGACCACGCTGGCCAAGCAGCTGGCGCTGTACGTGGTGCTCTACAGCCCGGTGCAAATGGCGGCCGACCTGCCCGAGCACTACGCCGAGCACATGGACGCGTTCCAGTTCATCAAGGACGTGCCGGCCGACTGGGCGCAGACGCGCGTGCTGATGGGCGAGATCGGCGACTACGCCGTGGTCGCGCGCCTGGACCGCGACAGTGCCGACTGGTACCTGGGCGCGGTGACCGACGAGCACGGCCGCGCGCTGCAGGTGCCGCTGTCGTTCCTGGAACCCGGCCGCCGCTACACCGCGCAGGTCTACCGCGACGGCGAGGGCGCGCACTGGGAGGACACGCCGTTCGCGTTCGAGCGCGAGACCGTCGAGGTGAGCAGCGCCGACGTGCTGCCGCTGCGGCTGGCCGCCGGTGGCGGGCAGGCGATCCGGTTCGTGGCGCGCTGAGTTCGGAGCGATGCAGCGGCCGCCTTTAGCTCCTCCCCCTGCCTGCAGGGGGAGGTGGGGAGCGGGTGCTGTTCGAGCGAGAAGCAACGTCTCCGCAGCGCGCGAAAGGCACCCCTCCCCAACCCTCCCCTGCACGCAGGGGAGGGAGTAAGACTGCAGCGACATTGCCGCGCCCGACCGCGTGGCTACCGACCCCACGCGCGGCCGCCTCACCCTCAACGGCTTCTTCGTCTGCAATCCCACCCTGTAGGAGCGACGTAAGTCGCGACCGCCATCCCCGGACCTCACCGATGCACCGAGTCCTCCGCGCAATCGCCGCCGCCGTGCTCTTTGCGGCCATCACCGCACCCGCCTTCGCCGCGACGCCCGCACGCGTCGACACCCACCACTTCACGCCACCGGCCTTCGCACCGGAAAAGGTCCGCGTCGACGTCCACCTGCCGCCGGGCTACGACGCCGACGCGCGCCCCGGTTATCCCGTGCTCTACCTGCACGACGGCCAGGACGTGCCCGCCGTGCGCCTGCGCGAAACACTGGCCGCCCTGTATGCGCGCGACGCCATCGCGCCGGTGATCGTTGCCGCCATCCACATGCTGCCCGACCGCATGGGCACCTACGGACTGTCCGACCGCCAGGTCGGGACGGCCGTTGTCGCGAACACGAAATACGGCCCGGTCGGCACGCGCGCGCACGACTACGCGCAGTGGGTGGCGACCGGCCTCGTGCCCGCCATCGACGCGCGCTACAACACGCGCACCACGCCCGACGCGCGCGCCACGCTGGGCTGGTCGCTGGGCGCGCTGGCCGCGTTCAACCTGGGCTGGCAGTACCCCGACCTATTCGCGCGCGTGGGCATGTTCTCGCCGTCGCTGTGGCTGTCGGCCAACACCACCGATGCCGACACCGTGCAGCGCACGCGGCTGGCGCAGCGCCTCGTGCACGACGGTCCGCCGCGCGTCGGGATGCGCGTGTTCCTGGGCATCGGCGATGCCGAGGAGACCGACGACCGCGATGGCGACGGCATCAACGACGCACTCGATGACGTGCGTGACTTCGCGCTGGGCTGGAACGCCGACGACGCATCGCTCGCAGCCGGCGCCGGCCTGCGCGGCCTGGCCCAGTCCGGCTACAAGGTCGACGCGGACCACGCGACCGCGCCCGGCCGCGGCGATGTCGCCGTTCACGTGCTGCCGGGCGGGCAACACAACCAGGCCTCGTGGGCCAGGCTGCTTCCGCATTTCCTGCGTTGGGCCTACACCCGCACGGCGCCGCCGCTCGACGCAACCGGCACCACGGTGGGCTGGGCGCAGGTGCCGTCGACACACGTGCCCGCGCGCGACGTCGACATCTGGCTGCCGCCCGGTTACGGCGACGACCCGGACGCGCGCTTCCCCGTGCTGTACATGCACGACGGCCAGAACCTGTTCGACCCGGCGCTGAGCTACACCGGCGTGGACTGGGGCGTGGACGAGGCGATGACACGGCTGATCGAGGCCGGGCGCATCCCGCCGGCGATCGTCGTGGGCATCTGGAACACGCCCGCGCGCTTCCCCGAATACATGCCGCGCAAACCGGTGCCGCCGCGGGGCCTGGACTTCGGCCCCGGCAACGGCCCGCCGCTGCCGGTCGAGCGCATCGCGTCCGACGCCTACCTGCGCTTCATCGTGGAGGAGCTGAAGCCGCGCATCGACGCCACCTTTCGGACAAAGCCGGGCCGCGAGCACACCGCCATTGCCGGCTCCAGCATGGGCGGGCTGATCTCGCTCTACGCCGCCGCCGAGTATCCCGACGTGTTCGGCCGCGTCGGTGCGGTGTCCACCCATTGGCCGGTCGGCGACGGCCTGGTCATCGACTGGCTCGCCGACCACCTGCCCGACCCCGCCACGCACCGGCTCTGGTTCGACCACGGCACCGCCACGCTTGACGCGCAGTACGCGCACTACCAGCGACGCATGGACCGCGTGCTGCGCGAGGCGGGCTACGTCGAAGGCGAGAACTGGGCCACGCGCGTGTACGAGGGGGCTGAACACAACGAAGCGGCGTGGCGCGCGCGCATCGACGAGGTGCTGGCATTCCTGATGGCGGAGTAGCGGGCGCCTTCAGTCGGCCGGGCGATGGTTGAAGCTGATGGCGCGCGTCACCTGCCATCGGCCGTCCTGGTGGCGCCAGAGCATCACGAACTCCGCCTCGCCCTCGCAGCGCCCGCTGTCCACCTGGCAGAAGCGGTGGGTACCACGCGCCACCGCGCCGAAGCCGGCGATCACCGACACGTCG
>Ga0208375_1001961_pt1 | contig 20606 bp, 22 predicted proteins | sample RifOxyD1_FD_184038 | JGI IMG/M metagenome (GOLD analysis project Ga0208375, IMG submission 184038) | Soil microbial communities from Rifle, Colorado - Rifle Oxygen_injection D1 (SPAdes) | ecosystem: Environmental > Terrestrial > Deep subsurface > Rock core/Sediment | place: Rifle, Colorado... | reverse complement strand
AATTGTCTGACAAAAGAACCATAAATGTAAATTAAACTTATTTTATTTTTTAGTTTTATTAATGGTTTTATTTCTTGTTCTATTTGTTTAATTATTTTATTTTTCATATTTCTACTACAAATCCTTAAGGATTTCTTTAAATAATAATAATTTTTTCGCTAAATCATCAAGCTTTTTTCCGTCGATGATATGGACTTTTTGGTGTTCAACATCTTTGTAATATCTGATAATTTCTTCAGGATAATTAATAATTTTTTTGTCTATTTTTTTAGAAAATTTGTTTTTTAATTCTTCTGGAATTTTTTTTGGAACTGGCGGAGAAAAATTATTTATGATAAACAATGCCTGACAAGAATCAACAAGAGAGTTATAGAGATTAGACAACACTTGAATTTTTATTTTATTGCATTTTATTAACTCAGAATCAATTTTTTCTAATTTAACTAATAAATTTTCTTTAGTTCCAACAAGCGCCCCTTTTTTCAAATTGTTTTTAACAACAGAAACTATTTTTAATTTGTCATAGAGAATTTTTCCATCTCTTATGCTTATTAAAATAGACGGATTATGTTCGCAAATTTCTTTAAAAAAATCTTCTAAAAGAAAAGAAAAAGAATTCTCGGTTTTCTTCGCTTTCTTTAAAGAGATGAAATAATTTTTATTTTGAAATTCCCACTCTGCTAGAACACTCTTTTTTTGCATAATGAATAATCGTAAAAAGAGTATATAAATTTTTCAATACTTTTCAAAATATATTTTATCAAACAAATCTTATTAAACTTCTGTTGCTTTTATTTTTTATGGAGGAAATTCAGAAAGAAAAATCTGAGAAAGAACAGCGAGTTAGAAAAATTACTCATCTTTATTATTCTCGTCTTGAAATTCAGAAAATTATTTTTGAGTTTTCAAAAAATCGCGAGATTTGTCCTCGGTATTTTGAGGGCTTTGGAAAACGGCCAGATAGTTTTCAGTTTCAGGGGGATTTATTTGAACTTGTAAAAAAAGGCGCGACTTCGTTTCATTGTTCAGAAGAAATTTGGTCAAATCCTCTTGACATTTCAACAGAATTAAACGAAAAACAAACTAATGAATTGCGAATCGGCTGGGATTTTCTTCTTGATATTGACTCAAAATATATTGACTTTAGCAAAATTATGGCGAAAGAAATAATTAAACTTTTGAATTTTCACGGAATAAAAAATATCGGGATAAAATTTTCTGGCTCAAAGGGTTTTCATATGATAATTCCGTGGAAGGCGTTTCCAAAAGAAATTAATGGAATAAAGACATCTGAAAAATTTCCAGAATATCCGAGGACAATTTTAAAATATATTAACGAGAAAATAAATAAGTCACTTGTTCAGGAAATTACAAAACTCACAACTCCGAACAAATATGTTCGGGATTTTCAAGCGTCTGAAGAAGTCATACCTGATTTGATTTTAGTTTCTCCTCGACATTTGTTTAGAATGCCTTATAGTCTTCATGAAAAAACTGCGTTGTCAAGCGTGGTTTTGACTTCTGAAAAAATTGAAAAATTTGAATTAAAAGACGCAGACCCAATGAATTTGTCGTCGGAGAATTTGAAAAATTTTATTCCTGATTCAAAAGAAAATGAAGCAAAAGAACTTTTAATTTCTGCGTTAGATTGGGCTAAAGACAAAAATCCAGAAGAAGAAAAGAAAAATTTTGAAAAAGAATTTCAGCAAATTAAAATAGAAAATTTTTCTGACTCCTATCTTCCGCCGAGCATTCAAAAAATTTTGCAAGGAGTTCAAGACGGAAAAAAACGCTCGCTTTTTATTTTGCTAAATTTATTTCGTGCGATTGGAATGGACAAAAACGAAATTGAAAAAAGAATTTATTCTTGGAATGAAAAAAACGGAGTTCAGTTGAAAAAGGGGTATATTCAAGCGCAAATTTCTTGGGCGTACAAAAATAAAATTGTTTTGCCTCCAAATTTTGACAAAGATTATTATAAGGGAATTGGAATTTTACCGACACTAGAAGAGTTGAGATTTAAAAATCCTGTAAATTATGTTGTTAAAAAAAGCAGGGTTGGAAATTATAAGAACAAGGAGAAAGAAAAGAATTTAGCTAAGACAAACCAAGAAGAAAAAAATTTGAAGACGACAAATAAAAAAGAAGATTTGAAAAAGAAAATTAGTGACGAAAAAAAGTAAATAAGGTTATTATACAAATACTTAAAAATAATTAGAATATGAAATTATATGCAAATTGGTTGGTTAAAAAAATACTTTACAGAGAACTTTGAAAAAATATTTTTGCGACAGAAAAAAGTTAATTATTCAAACTTCTCTACAAGAAAGTCTAGTAGAGAAAGACAAACAAATCCAAAATCCGCGGATGAGCTTGTAAGAATTCATTATGAATCTGCGATGGCGACGACAAGAAAAAATCGTGGCGGGGGATTTATTCCAGATTCTATTCAAGAACAAAGATTTCCAGGCGGAACACAAGATGAAACAAGATATGGTTAAAGTTATTTACATTAATAACAAACTTTTAAAAATACAAATTACTTAAAGAAACTATGAAAAAGAGTGTGATGATTGGTTTTTTATTTTTAATAATTTTAATTTCATTTGTCGTCGCTGAAAATTCTTCTGGAACAATTACAACCTCTGACGATGTCAGCGAATCAACTCAGATTAACAAAGCTTATCAATGTTTGAATGACAAAATTACGGACAAAGGTTGCGACGAGCTTTCAGTTTTAGAAGGAATTTTTGCGTTGTTAGCGACGGAAAAATGTAAAACCGAAGTTTTGGGTTTTTCAAAAAATGAAGAATGCTGGCCAAATTCAAAATGCATTTTGAAAACAACTTCGCAAGCAGTTCTTGCTTTGGCAAATTCTGGAGCAAATACCGACGATGCTGAAAAATGGATTTTATCAAAAAAAATAATTCCAGAAAATATGGACTGGTTTTTGCAAATTGAATCAAACGACGCTACAACTTGTTCTGTTTCTTATGACGGCTCTTCAAAACAAATCACCGTCGGCTCTGACAAAAAAATAATCAGTGGAGCTGGAAGTTGCCTCACCCCTTCAGCTGGAAATTGGTGGCTAAAAGTTTCTCCAAATTGTTATGGAAAAGAATTTGAAATTTCGTGCGATAAAAGTTTTATAACAACTTTACTTTTCAAAAATACTGATTCGTCGGTAATCCATGTTTCTCAAAATATAAATGCGGCGGCAGCAGAAGGGAGCACAATTGAACAAGTAAATTCTTCGTGTTTCTCTACGACAAATGTCTGCGATTATGAGGGAAGTTTGTGGGCAGGGTTTGTCTTGAAAGACAGGGGCGAAGAAATTTCTTCTTATCTTCCTTATTTAGTTTCTGTAAAAGAAAATTATGAAGAAGTTTTGCCTGAATCATTTTTATATGTCTTAACCGGTTATGAAGAATTTAGAAATAGTTTATTGCAAAGACAAAAATCAGGGCAATACTGGGATGAATCAGGCGACAAATTTTACGACACTGCGTTCGCGCTTTATCCGTTTCAATATGAGACGCCGATGGAAAAAACAAATTCAATAAATTGGCTTTTGGGAATTCAAGGAACAGATGGTTGTTGGGCAGGAGGAGATATTGTAAAAAATTCTTTTATTCTTTCTTCAATTTGGCCGAGAGGAGTCAACAGTGGAGGAAGCGGAACAACAACTCAATCTTGCACAGGAGCAAATTATTATTGCATGTCTTCTGTTGATTGTGAAGGCGAAATTTTAAATTCATACTCTTGTTCAGGGGTTTTCAAATGTTGCGACAAACCAAAAAGTTTTGGAACTTGCGAAGAAGAAGGTGGAGAAATTTGCAGTTCACAAAAAGAATGCGTCGACGGAATTGATGTTGAAGCATCAGACAAAAAAAGCGGAGAAATATGTTGCACAGGAACTTGCGAGGAGCCAGAACAAAAAACAGAATGTGAATTATCAAATGGAATTTGCAGGTCTTATGGATGCGATGATACAGAAGAAAGTGCGTCGTATAAATGTGAAACAGATTCATCTTGTTGTGTTGCAAAAACAAAAAGTTCTTTTAGCTGGTTTTGGGTAATAGTTCTTATAATTTTAATAATTCTCGTCGGTATTGGGTTTTTTTTCAAAGACAAATTAAGAGAACTTTGGTTTAGAACAAAATCTTTTGGCGGAAGTTCTTCAGAAATAACTCAAAGGCCAAGGCCGTCTGGATTTTCTCCATCGCCAAGGCCAATGATTGCGCAAAGAAGAATAATTCCGCAACAAAGAACGCAGATTAGACCGCCTTCTCAAAAATCTTCAGAAGTTGATAATGTTCTTAAGAAATTGAAAGAAATGGGACGATAAATTTTTTTAGATTGCAAAAGAGTTGAATTGCAATTTTTGGAGAAGAAATTTATTTGTGCGACAAAGTCGCGAAGTTTCCTCGTCGTCAAATTCGACATTCGTCAGAATTTTCCACACTAAATAAAATAAGGGGGGAAAGGAAATTTTTAATCAGGGTTCTTGGTTTTTAAAGATTGAAATTTGTCATCGTGGATTTAATAATAAATATTTTTTCTGTGTCCAATTTTTAAGATGAAGAGTTCGTTTTGTAAAATTTCAAATAAAATTCTGTAATCGCCGACTCTTAATCTATAAACTTTTTCAGCGCCCTGTATTTTTTTGATTTCATGAAAAGATTCTGATTCTGCAAATTGCTCTATTTTTTTAATAATTCTTTTTCTTAATAAAAAATCTATTTTCTCCAAATCTCTTAAGGCATTTTCATCCCAAGAAATTTCAAAACTCATATTCCTAATCTTTTTTTAACCTCTTGATGAGAAATCTTTTTCCCTTTTGAAATTCTTACTCTTGCTTCCCCTATTTCTTTTTTTGTTTTTTCATTTATTTCTAAATTATCTTCAATTATTAATTCAAGAATATCATTATATGTTTCTCTTTCCATACATTTCATTTTGTCTAAAAATTCTTTTACACTATCTGAAATTTGAATTGTCGTCGGCATTTTGTATTATAATCGGTTATAATGAATTATAGTTTATAAATATTTCTGGGAAAATTTTTAAGATGAAAAGAAATTTTTCGTGCTATCGCACATTTGTTTTAGATTTTTTCTGTCTTCGTCAAGAAAAAATATTTTGGGAAAAAAGTTAATGCATTAAATTCTTAATTGAAGTTTGTCGCGATTTTTAAGACACTATCAAATTTATTGCAATTTTGTTGAACAAAGATTTTCAGATTTTTTATTATTTGTTTTCCTAAGTTTGCGGAGCAAACCAAATTTTACGCGACTTCGTCGCAGATTTGTTTTAGATTTTTTCTTGCTTCGCTGACGAAAAAATCTTAGAAAAAATTATTAATGTGAAACGGAATTTTTACTCTTGGTTCTCAGAAATTTTTGCGGGGTTCTCGTAGGAATTTAAGAAAGTTCATTTTGTCGAGGGAAGAATAAAAAAAGAAAAAAGAAAAAAGGAAGGAAAATTAAATTACGCGACTTTGTCGCAGATTTGTTTTGGATTTTTTCTAACTCGCGACCCCGCTCTCTTTTTTGAGGCGATTTCGCGAAATCGCTCGGCTTCGCTGACGAAAAAATCTTAGAAGAGAGATAATTAACAAGGAAAGAAATTTTTACTCTTGGTTCTTGTAATTTTTTTGCTGGGTTCTTAGTTTTTTTGAACGAATTTTTTGCAAGTAACAATTAATTAAATTTTCGCGAAGCAGTTATATTATTATCTGTTTTTTTAAGTTTGCGGAACAAACCAAATTAAATTCTGAAATTTATTTTTTCCTTTGTAATTTTCTGAAAGTTCATTTTGTCGAGGGAAAAATAAAAAAATAAAAAGGAAAAAAATTATTTGAATTGTGCTAGACAATATTCTTTGTCCCAATACTCGCATATAGATTTATCCTTTAATGCAATTGCAAGATCGGTTCTACAAAAAGAGTAACTATATTTATCCATTACATTATTGCATAATTCTAAATCTTTCAGAGCTAAAGCGATTTTAGAATAGCAAAGATCTTTTGTTTCGAGATCAATAATCTGCACACATTTTGTGGGGTTATTTGAATTAACTGCTTCGTCAAATAAAATTGCATCTTGAGCTAAATCAATATTTGATAGGGCTTTGTTAATTTCTCCATTACCCATTATCGCAAAAATAATGCCTATCCAAATAACTAAAAAAATAGAAGCACTTATTATTCCCGCAATAACTCCGATAACTATTGCAGTAATTGCCATTGCTTTTGAAATTTCTTTGTTTTCTTTTGATTTGACTAACGCAACTATTCCGAGTATAACTCCAATAAATGGAACAAATGGAATAAAAAATAAGCAACTAAAAACTATTGCAAAAATTGTAAGTTTGTTTCCCATTTTCACCTCCTTTTCCTCTCTATAAATTTTTAACTCGCCATATTTTGAAACTCAAAATTTTATTAACGAGTTATTTATTTTAATAGAAATATATATATATCTTGCGGTTTTAAATTTTATATAAAAATAAAAAAAGAAAAATGGAATTAAAAATAAAATTAGCAAAGTGGTCTGCAGGAGTTCCTGTTGCAATGCTTAATACAAAAACTGCTGAAAAAATCGGGGCGCATTTGCTTGATAGAATTTCTATAAAAACAAAAAACAAAGAAATGTCAACGATAATTGATACAATCGGAAATCTTGTAAAAGAAAATGAAATAATCGTTTCTTCTGAAATTGTTGAAGAACTGCAACTAAAAAATAAACAAAAAATTGAAATCAGTTTGGTAAACCCGCCGAGAAGTTTGGAGTTCATAAAAAAGAAAGTAAATAATAAAAATTTGTCTGAACAAGAAATTAAAGAAATTATAAAAGATGTTGTTGAAAATAATCTTTCTGAATCTGAAATCGCGCTTTTTATTTCTGGAATGTACAAGCAGGGAATGAATTTCAAAGAAACTATTTTTTTAATAAAAGCAATTTTGGAAACAGGAAATCAACTGCACTTTGATTCCAAATTTGTCGTCGACAAACATTCAATTGGCGGAATTCCTGGCAATAGAACCACCCCGATTGTGGTCTCAATTTGCGCTGCGGCTGGTTTGACAATTCCAAAAAGTTCGTCGCGAGCGATTACAACTTCAGCTGGAACTGCAGATGTTATTGAAACAATTGCAAAAATTGAATTTTCTTTAGATGAAGTAAAAAAAATTGTGAAAAAAACAAATGCGTGTTTGGTTTGGGGCGGGGGATTTGGAATTGTTCCAGCTGACTCAAAAATTATTAGAATAGAAAAACAACTGGGAATTGATCCTGAAACACAACTTTTAGCGTCGATAATGTCAAAAAAAATTGCATCTGGCGCAAAATATATTTTAATAGATATTCCATATGGGAAGACCGCGAAAGTCTCTAAACAAAAAGCATTGAGGTTAAAAAATAAATTTGAAAAAATTGGAAAATATTTTAAGAAAAAAGTAAAAGTTGTTTTGACAAAAGGCGAACAACCAATTGGTTATGGAATTGGACCTTTTTTAGAAATTAAAGATGTGATTTCTGTTTTAAAACAAGATTGCGACCGCCCGAAAGATTTAGAAAAAAAATCTCTTTTTCTTGCAGGAGAAATTTTCAAGATGACAAAACAAGGTGATGAAAAAACTGCGGGAGAAATTCTAAAATCTGGAAAAGCTTTTGAAAAATTTAAAGAAATAATTATTGCACAGCATGGAAAAATTCCAGAAAAAATTCCTGAAGCAAAATTTAAAAAAATAATTAAGTCAGAAAAATCCGGAGTTATAAAAGAGATAGACAATAAAAAAATAAATAATCTTGGAAGAACTGCTGGTGCTCCTGTTGATAAATTAGCCGGACTTGAAATAAAATTTAAATTAGGCGACAAAATAAAAAAAGGCAGGGGATTATTGACTATACATGCGGAGTCTGCTTCGAGATTGAAGCAAGCAATTGAATTTTATAAAAAAGAAAAACCTTTTTTAATGCAATAGATTTTTTAAACTATAGATTACTAAAAAAATTATGGAATTAAATTCAAGAAATAAATTAATAGAATATTTTAGAAAAAATTTGAAAAAGGGCTACACTCTGGATTCTTTGAAAATAGCGTTGGTAAAACAAGGTTATTCAAAGGGGCTTATTGAGAGTTCGTTCAAAGATTTTGAAAATGAGTTGGTTGAAAAGGCACCTATTTTAAAAGACAAACCGCGAATTTCTTATGAAATTGTCGACGAGAGAAACAAAACAATTGAATTAAAAAAAAGTTTATGGAAAAGATTTTTGGATTTGTGGAGATAAAATTTCATTCAATTTTATAAACGCCGTCCCCTGTTCGTCTTCACACTCGCTCAACGACGTTCATTTCATTCACAAATAAATGCAAGTGTAAAAACTCAAATCAAACGTGGATTGCTTTACAAGAAATTTATTTGAATTTAACCAATTCAATTCGGGAGAATTAATGTGACTTTCAGTCACATGAACGCCGCCACCCCGAATCGAACGGGGAAGCCCAAAAGGGCTCCGGTCTCAAGCCGGATGCAATACCATTATGCGATGGCGGCCTAATTTTATTTATACAATTTGGTTTTAAAACTTATTGCTGATGCAATACCATCGAAATTTTAATTCTGTATGCGATGGGGGTCTAATTTTTATAATTCCTTTAATGGTTTTAAATATTTCTGTTGTTGTTTTATTATTTATTAAATTAATTGCGCGACAAAGTCGTGCCAAATTTGGCTACGAAGTAGCAATTAGTTTTGCTCCAAAATCTTCTCGAGCCCCCACTCTTTTTTTTGAGGCTACTTCGTGAAAACTCTCGACTTGCGTCAGAATTTTCCGCAGAATAATAATTAATGTGAAAGAAAATCTTTTACTCATTGTTCTTGGATTTTTCTCGCGTGGTTTGTGCTAATAAAAAATAAAATTTGTCGTCGGGAAAAAATAATTTTATGCAGTGTCACCGGAGGCATAAAGAAACACTGCTTAACATGAACAGAAAAGGGAGATTTTCTAAAAGAACCGCTTAGGTTCTTTTTGTTTCTCAAAAAATTCTAAAACTCTTTTGTCAGGACTTAAAACAAAAACATGGTCGTCTTTAAATCTTAACGCGCGATAAACTTTTTGCAGAATTTCCCGCAGAGCTTTGTCTTTGTAAAATTCCCAGTAATATTCTGGATTGGTTTTGTTTAAAATTTTCCAAAACGCGTCTTTAACATTTGGGTAAGGAAATTTTGTAAACACGACGCTGTTGCATTCTTCTCCAGGAAAATCCATCCCTCTTGACGCACGAGTTGAAAATAAAATTTCTATTTCCTTTTTTTTAAATTTTTCAATTTGTTTTCCTGTTTTATCCTTTTCTTGAATTTCGTATAATTCTTCTCGTGAAATTAAATTTTTCAAATTAAACATTTCAATTTCTTTTTTATTCGGCAAGTCAGTAAATGTTTGAATATGAACAAGACAAGGTTTTTTAGAAATTTCCAGAGATTTGTCAAGAGCTTTCAGATATTCTTCTCGCGAATGTTTGTTGCTGGAAAAATTACTATACTTGCAATCAATTTCTAAACCTGTTTTTAAAATTTCTATCTCTCCTTGCTGTTTTGTTTCAGCTTCAATTTTTATATAATTTTCCAAACCAAAAATATTTTTTAAAACTTCGTCGCTATGCAAAGTTCCTGACATTAAAATCACTAGTTTATTTTTATCTAACATTTTTTTAAAACGCTTCGCGAGATTAGTTGTCACAATACTTGCGCGAATTGAATTCTCTCTTTTGCTGAATGTAACATAGGAATCCTCAAAAAAATCTTTAAACATTTTCGCTGTCTCTTCAATTTCAAATAAATAACTTTCCTCGTCGACATCTTGCAAAAATTCAGAACTTTTTAAAAAAATTTTTAAAAGATCATAAAGCCCTGTTTCTTTCAGGGGAATTATTTCTTCATTTTCTATTGATTGAATTGTCCGCGGATTTTTTTTAAGATAATTTATTATTTCATTAATTTCTCTTACGATTAATCCGACTTCTTCATTAAAACTATGAACTTGTGTCAAAGATTTTTGCATTCGGTCAATGTTAATCATTCTCTCGTTTGAGAACTTGTCTAAAAAATCGTCGCACTCGTCGATAATTTCAACTTCTGTTTTTGGTTTTCTGTTCATTGCAGATTCTAATAAATATTTTAAAGAATTAAAAACTAGAACATCGGCGTCGATATAAGAATTAAATTGTTCGTAAAATTTGCATCCGGGTTTTCTTTGATAAAAAATAAATTTTGTTTTTTCCAAACCCTCGTAAGTTCTTTGATTTGCGTTTTCGAAAATTTTCATCTCGTATTTTTCTGGAAAAACAGGGCTCCAATAAGGACACGCAGGAGCAACAGAAACTCTTTTTATGTCTGCAATTTTTTCAAAATTTTTTGGATTTACTTTTTTATTTTGTTTAAGATATTCTTTTAATTTGTAAAGGTTTTTTTCTTTGATTTCAATTTTGCAAGGTAGATCGTCTCTATCTGCAGATTGATCTTTTTTTCTTTCTTGGGCTTTTAATTCTGCGACGCCCTCGAAAATGTCGTGAAGTTTTGAATCAATTTCTTTTTTCACGACAGAGATCATATTCAAATTGTCCTCGACAAATTTGCATTTGTGATTTTTTCTTCCAGTGATAACACTAATTTTTAATTTTTCTCCGTTTTCTTTTTTCAAAAATTTATTTGATTCATAATCTTTTTTATATTGCTCTTGCAAATTTTTTATTGGAACCACGACGCTGGTTTTTCCTAAATTTCTCGCGATGTTCAGAGCAATCGCACTTTTTCCAGTTCCGCAAACTCCGTGAATAAAAATTATTTTAAAACCTTTTTTAACAGCGTCGAGAACTTCTTTCACAACATCTTCTTGAGATTTTTTATTTGAAAAACAAAGCGGTTCTAAAAATTTTTCTTCATCATTAACCTTTTTGTATAAAGACCAAGTCATAGAAGAGAAATTACAAAAGAAGTTATAAAGATTATTGTGAAGAGGAATAAATTTAATTCTAAGAAAAAAGCTGGGAAGAAAAAATATTAATATGAAAGGAAATTTTACTCTGGGTTCTCGTAGATAAAATATGGAGAAAAGGTTGAGCAAAAATATTCCCCCTTAACAATTTTATTATTATCTAGAACTTTTTTTTATTCGTTTATTAATCTTACCGATATTTTCAGGTAATTTATTGAGAAGTATAAATGCAATTCTAAAAAGAGAGGTTATCATTAAGAAAGTTCCAAAAAAAATAATAATTAAATATAAAAATAACGGTCTTTCAAAATAAGTTATCAAAAATATCCCTCCAAGGATTATAATCAACCCGACTAGTGTTAAGAGATACCATCTCGCTCCTTTTTGCATAGTTCATTACATTCTTTTTAATTTATAAACTTTTCCAGAACTCTCTAAAAAAATCTCGTTACAACTAAAGTCAGAAACTATCTGCTATCTTAAATAAAATTATCCAAATAAGGCAGATAGTCCTTCTGCTGCTGCGGCTTTTTTCTCTTCTTTTGGTGCTTCTTCTTTTTTCTCTGCGTGTGTTCCACTTGCAGGAACAGAACTTGCTACAACGCTTGCGTTTTTCAGCTCGTTCTCGATATCAACACCTTTCAAACTTGCAACAAGAGATTTTACTTTACTCTCGTCGACATGTTCGCCAACAGCTGCAATAACTTTAGTCAGGTTTTCCTGATTTATTTCTTTGCCTGCTTTATGTAAAAGCAAAGCTGCATATATGTTTTGCATTTTAATTTACCTCTCCTGTTTTATTTTCAGGAGTTTGAAATTTTTCCAAGGCCTTTGCTTCTCTTTCTGCTTTTTGTAATAATAATTTTATTGTGTCATCTGAAACATAACCAATTGAGACGGCGAAAGGCAAAGCTCGAGCAAACGCGTCTTTCAAATTAGCCAAAGTTTCTTCTCTATTAATTTTTATTTCAGGATAAAATTTATTTTCTTTAACATCAAAACCCGCGAGAGGAATAAATCCGATTGAGAAAGGTTTAATGTTTAATTTTGACATTACGTCAGATGCTTTTTCAGAAATTTTTTCTCCTTTTTTTACAATTACTTTATCTTCTTTAATATGAAGTTTTCCGTCTTGAACTTGGACTTTTAAACCAACTGCACCCAATTCAGAAATTGCTGGGCCTGGAACTAATTCTGTTCCGCCTGCTTTTACAATAATATCTTCTGGCGCCTCTTGTCCGGGTCTTGCTTTTGCAGGACTTTTATTTTTCAAAAGTTCAACTGAAAGTTCAAACGCGTCCAAATCAGAAAATAAAACAGCGACGCTACTTTCAATTTTACTTTCTATTTTTTTCATCTCATCGTTTTTTGCTAAATCAATTGCCCTTAAAATTAAATTTCTTTTTGGAAGTTTTACAATTGCTTTTGTTCTTAATTTTTTTGAAATTTCCTGATATTGCGACGCTGGAAGGTCACGAATTGACGCAAGTAAAATTGTTTTTTTTCCCTTAACTAATTCTGCAAGCTCGCTTACGATTTTCTTTTTTTCCTCAGAAACATGTGCTTTTAATTTTTTTTCGGTCATTTTATCTTATCCTTATTTTTTCTGGTTTAGTCATTGTGAATTTTACTTCTAAATTTTTTACATTTTCTTTATTTCTCGGCAAATCTTTCAAAACTGCGTTATAAACTGTCAAAATATTTTCAATAATATCCTCATCTTTCATGCTTCTTTTTCCTATAACTAATTTCAAACTTGATTCTTTTGCTTTTACCTTTACATTGTTGTTGACTTTCTTTTTTAATTCGGTAATTTCCTTTTCTCCAGCGTTTAACAAAATTCCAAGTTGTGGCGACGGCATTTTTCCAGCAGGACCTAAAACTCTACCAAAAGTTGTAGCGATTTTCGGCATGAGCGAACCTTGTGCAATAAAAAAATCATATTTCTTAACTAATTTTTTCATATCACTTTTGGTTTTGAATTTTTTAAAATCGTCTTCGGTAATTGTATCTATGTGTTGATTTTTACTTTCCAAAAATCCGCAAACTTTTTTGTCTTTTATTTTGTGCGGAACATTAACAAATAAATTCAACTGAGTTTTTTTCAAATCAAATTTTTGCAGATTTATAATTAAATCAACTGATTCGTCAAACTTTCTTTCCTTTGATTTTCTTAATTCTATCAAAGATTTTTTTAAATCTTCTTGTATTTCCATTTTTGTTTGTCTCCCACATTATTCGCGCAAACATAGAATTTATTTTGCAACGATATGGTTCAATCGACAAAACTTTTCAGAATTCCTGGTTTATAAAACTTACGATGAAATTTATGTCGCATAAAGAGACATAGGTCACCAATCAGAAAAGAATTTTTTAGTTCTCAAAAAATTTAAATAGTTTTCAATCTTGTTTTATTTATGGGAATTATTGCACAAGAAAATATTGTCGGGGCATGGGCATTTTTGGTGGGGGTAATATTGGCGGTGATTATCGGACTTTCGACGACGTGGATTTCAATACCTGCTTTGACAAAATACAGCGCATATATTTACGCGGTCTTAATTGTTCTCGGAGTTGTCGTCGGATTTTTGAATGTTGCTGGAAAAGATTCTCAAACATTTATGATTGCAGGAGTTATCTTAGTAATTGTAAGTCAGTTTGGAATGGACAGTGTTAATAAATCTTTAATTGGAATTGGTTTAGGAGATGTAATAAAATCTGTGTTCGGAGCATTGCTTGTTTTATTTGTTCCAGCGACGATAATTGTTGCTTTGAAAACAGTTTTTAATATTGCGAAAGTTTGAAGAGAATTATAGAAATAGTTTCCAAACAATAATTTTTTCAAAAAATATTTTCTTTTCTGCAGCTTTTTTCTTTTTATAATTTCCCCATTTTATTTTTTTTGTTAAAGAAGATGTTAATAAAAATATTTTCCCGTCGTAATTTAAATATTTTTTAGCTTGCTTAAGAAATTTATTAATTATTTCGCTTCCGTTTTTCCCTCCTGTTGTTGCTCTGCGAGATTCTTGATCTTCGCGCTCATCTTCTGGAAGATACGGGGGATTAAAAATTATCAAATCAAATTTTTCTTTTTTTGGGATTTCATTAAATAAATCTGAATAAATTATTTTTATATTTACAAAATCTTTTTTAAGATGTTCAATAGTTTTATCGTCGATATCTGTGAGAATTATTTTTTTTGGATTTGCATTTAATTCAATCAATGTTTGCGCGAGTATTCCAGATCCTGCTCCGATTTCTAAAATTTTTGCTTCAGGTTTTTGCTTTAAAATTTCGGGTAAAAATTTTTTCAAAACCTCTTGCATAAGATAAGAATCTTCAGACGGGGAATAAATCATTTTAAAATAAACTATTAAAAAAATTAATTAGTTCCTGCTTAAAAAAGAAAACTGCGAATAAAGCGCCCAAACACAAAATTAAAAAAACCAAAAGAAAAATAATAAGACCTTTGCTTTCAAAAAAACTTTCTTTAGAATACGAATAAGAAGAAACATTTGGTTTTTGAATTATTTTTTGTTGGGGCTGAGAAAAATTTTGCGGAACATAAGATGAAACATTTTGAACAGAGTTTTTTTGTGATTGTTGAACTGGAATTTTTGAAATTTGTTGTTGATTTGTCGACGGAGTTTTTATCTGAGGAATTTGTTGAGGTTGTTGAACCGGTTGTAATTGCGATTGCACTGCTCTTGCAGAGTCCTCAATATCTTGTCGAGAATAACCCGCATTATAAAAGCTAATCATCGTCTGTTTTAAACTCTGTCCTCTTTTTATTCCGTTACGAATTCCTTCGATAATCATTGGATTCATCATAATAAACAAAAGAAAATCAAGTTTAAAAATCTGAAGGTAAAACTTATAAGTTAAGATAAGTTAAAAGAATTATGAAAAAGGGGCAAGTTACAATTTTTATTGTTTTAGCAATTGTGTTAATCGGACTATTATTATTATTTATTTTATTAAGAACAGGAACTATCCCAAATAATTTTATTGAAAGAAAAGAAATAAACTCAAATGCTTTTTTAAAAAATTGTCTTGAAGAAAAAATAAAAAAAACTGCGGAAATCCTTTCCTTTCAAGGGGGATATATTTCAAACACCTTGAATAAAACTTTCAAGTTTGACGTCGACAAAGATGAACACCCTATTTCATATTTATGTTACAATCAGAATTATTATCTTCCTTGCATAAATCAGGAGCCAATGTTGATTCAACATTTAAAAGTTGAAATTAAAAATGAAATTAAAAATGAAGTAGAGAATTGTTTTAATGAATTAAAAATAAATCTGGAGAAAGAAGGATTTTCTGCTAGTTCGTCTTACGAAGGATTTGAAATTAATTTAGAACCAAAACAAATAATTTTAAATGTAAATGCGGAATTGAGTTTTGAAAAGTCCGGAGAAATTTCTACGCAAAAGAATTTTAAAATAATTATCGCAAATAATATTTATGACAACGCAATTGTAGTTCAAGAAATTGTGTCGCAAGAAGCAAGATTTTGCAATTTTGATTTTATTGGATTTATGATTTTGTATAATTATTTTAATATAGATAAAATTAGAACAAGCGATTTATCGACGATATATTCTGTTGAAAAAAAACAAAGTGGAGAAAAATTTAGATTTGCAATAAGAAGTTGCGTAATACCGCCTGGATTTTGAGTTTTTCCGACGACAAATATTGGAAAAATTTCAAATAATTGAGTTAGTTGACCTGACGAGTGGATAAAATAAAAGAGTGAATGAAAATGAACGACATTTATTTTTCCCTCTGGAAGGCAAATCGAATTTATGAGATTTGAGTTTTTCCGACGACAAATATTGGAAAAATTTCAAATAATTATGTTAGTTTCTCGTTTCGAGGTGACTGACCCGAATTTACTTTAGAAAATTCTGGCTGGAGGGAGCAGAGTGAAAAAGTTCGAAGCCCGCAGGCTGAGAAAGTTTTACGAAGTCTCGGCAAGGATAAATATTTTATTGATTTGGGATTTATTCAAATCATTCAAGTCCCAAATCATAAGCTGAATTTCCTTAACCTCAAACTCACCAAAATTTTGCCGTAAATCTGATAATATTTTAGTATCACCCGATAATCCAACTATCGAAACATGAGGAACATAATTTTCATTCTCATATTGTGGCTGACTGCTAGGCAAAATTTTGGATAGTTTTTTATGGAGTTTGAGGAGTTCATTAGAATAAACATTTGCGAAAATTGCGGTCGGAAATTTTGCGACATCTTTCAAAGAAACTTTAAAGGATTTTTGTCTTGAGATAATTTTCTCAGACTCTTTAGCCCAAGATTTAATCTCTTTTGGAATTTCATCACATAACGCGATTGCTTTGACAGTGCAATGACAAAAATTCGAATTTCTCCAGTCAAAAGCAAAATTTTCCGAGATTTTTATGTCTTTCAATTTTTGCACTATCTGTTTTGGAAGAAGGAAATTCAGCGTTATTGAATATCTTGCCATAATGATATGCGAAAGATGGCAAGAGTATATAAATTTGCCGAGACGAAGTAAAATTGAAACTATACACTTTATACGAACTTTTTGTTTTTCCCTCGTGAAAATGCTAAAAATCAATTCTTTTTTAGATTGCTATCGAAAAGGTTTTTGTTTCTATTTACAAGTTTAAACAAGATTATTTAATTAAAAAAGAAAATCTTAAATATACATTTAACTATATCTCTTAATGAGTTAAAATTATTGACAAAATACTCTATTAATAAAATGACAAATGCACTTACCCTTATTCAAGTTAAAGAATTGATACAAAAAAAGTATAACAAAGAAAAAACAATTGATGTTAAAGAGATTACTTCTGACGCCCCGTATAAAATAAACAGCACGAGATTTTTTATAGTTTCTTATTCTTTTAATATTGATCCTACTCCGTGGGATTTTTGGATTTTAGTTGATGAAAAAAAATTATATCCTGGAATTAAAATAACAAAAATTTTGCAAGAAAAAAAAATTTTCCCAAAATCAAATAATGAAGCATTAGAAATTGCAAGATTAATCGCATTTATAGAGGGGTATAGTAATATCTCTTTTAGCGCAGTTAAAAAAACCTCTAAGGGATTTGAAGTAGTGTTGCGGTTTTTAGAAACATCCATTTATTCTGTAGCCAGAGGACAAGAATACACAATTGCCAATAGCGACGGCAAATATTTAATTGCAAAAAAGCCAATTAAATAATCTTTTTCCAACAAAACTTTTATAAACTAATCTTCCTTCTATAATTCATACTAACATTAAGAGGCATTTTGTTATGAATATTCATAGTAAGAAAATAACTGAAATAATAAAAAAAGAAAAAGTGGTTACAAGTTCTGAAATTGCAGAAAAATTAAAAATTTCTTGGAACACTGCTGAAAAATATCTTTTGGAATTGATTATCGAAGGGAAAATTATAAAATTAAAAAAATCAGGGGTGAACTTATGGATGTTGAAATAAAGAAATTGAAAATAGAAAGGATATTTATCTATCTTGCAATTTTTATTCAAATAATCATTCTAATTGGTTTTACAAGTGCACAAAGTTACAACATTCACCAAACAGAAGCAATAATAGAAGAAATAAAATTAAGACAAGAAAAAGAAATCAGCGTCGCTAAATTTTTAAAATCTTTTTTTTCAATAAAACAAATTGGTTCTGTTTCTGCAAAAATGTTTAATCAAACTTATGAAGTTACAAATTATGCTGCCGCAGAATATTCAACAGAACTCGGTTCTTGGAATTGTTGTGCAAAAACAAATCAAGGTGCGATTTGTCAAAATGTTCCATCAGATTACAAAGAATGTTCAACGAGTTTAGTCCCAACAAAATGCGAGAATTTTGTAGAATGTAAATTGGGCTGTTGCATTGATGAAAAAGAAGGATTATGTTCAACAAATTCTGCAAAAATTTCTTGCGAGGACAACAACGGAAATTGGAAAGATGAAAAAAATTGTAATTTAATTGAATGTCAAAAGGGTTGTTGTGTCGTCGGAAAAAACACATTTTTTGTCACAGAAGCAAGATGTGACTTGCTCTCATCGCTATATGGACTTGAAAAAGATTTTAGAGATTTAGAAAATGAAATCACTTGTTTGGAATTATCTTCAATTCAGCCGACAGGAGCATGTATTTTAAATGAAAATGCCTGCAAATTTGCAACAAAATCAGAATGTCTTTCAATGAAAGGAAAATTTTTTGAAGAGTTGTTTTGTTCAGCTCCAAGCTTAAACACTAATTGTAAAAAACAAAATTCAGTTGGATGTATTGACGGAAAAAATGAAATTTACTGGTTTGATTCTTGTGGAAATCAAGAAAACATTTATGATTTTGACAAAGAAAAATCATGGAATAATGGAAAGGTCTTGGAAAAAGAAGAAAGTTGCGGAGCTGAAAATTCAAATATAGATTCTGAAAATTGCGGAAACTGCAATTATCTTCTTGGAAGCAAATGTTCTGAATCAAATTTAAAAAAAATAAAAGACGGGAATTTTATTTGCGAAAATTTAAACTGCTTTGATGAAAATGGAAAGCAAAGATTTAACGGAGAAAGTTGGTGTGTTTACGACGGAGCTATTGGAAATGGAAAAGATGTTGTTGGTTCAAGACATTGGAAAGATATTTGCATTGACGGAAAAATAAAAGTTGAGGCATGTGCAGATTATCGAGGACAGGTCTGTGCTGAATCAAAAATTGCAAAAGATGAAAAATCTTTTTCAATAGCATATTGCATAATAAATAACGCGATGAAATGCATTAACTATAATTCCAATTCAACAGAATTAGAAAAAAATTGCAAAGGAAATTCTCAATGCGATTTTAGAGAAATTAATGTTGATGAAGGATTTAAATTTAATGTGTGCTCTCCAAAATACCCTCGAGGATTTGACTTGAGTTATGAAACAGGACAAGAGACCGCAAAAACACTTTGCGGAATGGCAGACCAAAAATGCGTTGCGATTTATGAAAAAAAAATTGACAGTGGATGGGAATGTATTTTCAATTGTGATTGCGAAACAAAAAAATTTACAGAACAAATGAATGACTTTTGCGTTTCTTTGGGAGATTGCGGAAGTTATGTAAACATCGTCGGTGAAGGCACAGATAATTATCAAGTAAAAAACGCTCCGAAAATTTCTTGGAAAAATTATTCTGTTTATGCAAAGCCAGTTGATGGACAATTTGTTCAAGCTCCAAATCTTACAAGAACATTAGAAGAAATGGGTTTGCTCGTCGCTGGACAATATGTTTTAGAAGAAGCTCAACTTTCAAAAGGACTTGAAATTTTAGGACATGTTACAGGAGGATTAGGAACTGCGATAATGGGAGCAGCTTGGTTAGGTGGAACTTCAACAGTGGGAACTGCAACAACTATAAGTAGCGAAGGTGTTGTTGGAACTACTTCAATGGTATCAAGCACTGCAGGAAAAGTTGGAATAGGTTGGGTTTCTCCAGGACTTGCATCAATTGGAACAGCAATGAGCGCAATTAGTATTGGAATGTTAGCAGGAAGTTTAATTTCAATGGCTTTTGGATTGCAAGGAGATGCTGCAATGGTGACAACTCTTTCTGCGGGAGTTGCTGGTGGAATTGCAGGAATTGCGGCGGGTGGGACTTTGGGTAGTGGCATGGCAGGTGTTGCAACTTTTTCTGGAATTGGTGGGGGTTTAGGAGCAGGAGGGGCAGGATTAACTGGAGCGCTTCTTGCAACAGCCGCAGCTTTTATTTGGGCAATTATAATTGCAGTTGTTATTGCAGCAGTTATGAAAATTTTTGGAATAGGCGACACAAAAGAAGTTGTTGTAAAATTTAATTGTCTTCCTTGGCAACCTCCTTTTGGCGGAGACAACTGTGCAAAATGCGACGACAATCCATTTAAAATGTGCAGTGAATATCGTTGTGAAAGTTTGGGATTAGAATGTAAATTTTTAAATCAAGAAAAAGAATTTCCAACTTGCGCGAAAATTTCATCTGACGACGGATTTGCTCCGAAAATTTCCCCCTTAGAAATTTCAGAGGGATACAAATTTGAAACAACCGGCGACGACAAATCAACAATAAGAACTTCTTCGCAAGAATGCATTCCAGAATTTACTCCAATAATTTTCAAATTAAAAACAGATAAATTTTCTCAATGCAAATTTGATTATTCTGACAAAGAAAATTACGAAAACACAGAAGAATTTTTCTTAGAAGCAAATTCGTTTTTGCAAAACCACACCTCAGTTTTTATGATGCCGTCGTTGCAAAGTTTATCTATTTATAATTTAACAGGCGATATAATTGAAAGGTTCGGGAATATGAATATTTATGTGAGATGCGTGGACACTTATGGAAATGAAAATTTAAAACCCTATGTAATAAACTTGTGCATAAAATCAGGGGATGACTTAACTCCTGCTTACATCACAACGAGCTCGCCGAAAAATAACGCGATTTTCAAAAAAGGTCTGACTGAAATTCCGCTGACGATTTTCTTAAACGAACCAGCAGAATGCAGAATAGGTTTGAGTGAAATGAATTATTTTGACGCAACAGAAAAAATGAATTGCAAGACAGGGCTCACAGAATATTCTGATTATGGGTG
>Ga0208375_1001960_pt1 | contig 20621 bp, 14 predicted proteins | sample RifOxyD1_FD_184038 | JGI IMG/M metagenome (GOLD analysis project Ga0208375, IMG submission 184038) | Soil microbial communities from Rifle, Colorado - Rifle Oxygen_injection D1 (SPAdes) | ecosystem: Environmental > Terrestrial > Deep subsurface > Rock core/Sediment | place: Rifle, Colorado... | reverse complement strand
CCGCTTGAATTCTTCTTGGCTTTGAAGTATCTCCAGCCAGATAAAGCATATCGCCGTTGCCCAAAAGTTTTTCCGCCCCTGATATATCCAAAATAGTCCGCGAGTCCACCCCCGAAGCCACCTGCAAAGCGATTCTTGAAGTAATATTCGCTTTAATTAAACCTGTAATCACTTCAACCGACGGGCGCTGGGTGGAAACCACCAAATGAATTCCCACCGCCCGAGACATCTGCGCCAAGCGCACAATGGAAGCCTCCATTTCGCGGGGATACGAAGCCATAAGGTCGGCCAGCTCGTCAATAATTATTATCAGATTCGGCAAAATTTCATCGTGAGCTTTTTCTTTTATCATCTCGCTGTTGTAGGAAACAATATCTCTGACGCCGACCTCGGAAAGTTTTTCGTACCTTCTTTCCATTTCGCGAACAGCCCATCTTAAAGCCATGATGGCTTTTTTGGCGTCAATAATTACCGGAGTCAGAAGATGCGGGATACTTTTATACACGGAGAGTTCAACTCTTTTCGGATCTATCATTAAAAATCGCACAAATTCCGGAGAATTTTTATAAAGCAAACTCACAACTAAAGTGTGGATGGCAATTGATTTCCCCGAACCGGTGGCTCCGGCCACCAAAAGATGCGGCATTTTGGCGATATCGGCAAAAACCGCTCGGCCGGAAACGTCCCGCCCCAAAGCGAAAGTTAACGGCATGGCATTTTTAAATTCATCCATACCCAATAAACTTCTTAAACCTACCAAAGCGATAGAACGATTGGGTACTTCTATCCCCACTAAAGATTTGCTGGGGATGGGCGCTTCAATTCTTAAAGGGTGCGCCGCAAGAGCTAGCGCCAGGTCATTATGTAAAGCTGTGATGCGGGCAAGCTTTACTCCTTCCGCGGGTTTTAACGTGTATTGGGTGACGGACGGTCCTACATTCACCTCGGACATCTCAACATCAATGCCAAAATTTTGGAGAGTTCTTTTAATAATGTTGGCGTTGGCTTTGATATCACCCGATGATGGCGTGCCTTTATCGTCCTCCAAAAGATCCATTGGCGGAGCGGCGTATTCAAATTGCTTGGTAAATTCCAAGCGTTGCGGTTTATAAGATTTTTTTTCGCCAAAGGCAAGATCTCGCCCCTTTGGGGCGGAAAAAATATTTTCTTCTTCTATCTTTTTTTCTTCAATTTTCGCGGGAAGTAAAGAGGGTAAAGAAACCGTGGGCGTAGCAAAAACTTTTTCTTCCGATTCACTATCTTTCTTTTCTTTTCTTTTCGGTTTTAAAGAAACGTTAAGCATAATTAGAAGCGAAGCCAAAAGCAAAGCGGAAAAAATTATAAGAGAAGCCCAAAAATCAAATAGTTTTAAAAATGGGTAGGAAAATAAAAAACCGACATATCCGCCGGTATATTTCCCGAATAAAATATCGGCAAGTCCCAAAGAACTTATCAAAAATAAAATTCCGCCGAGAACGGTGGTAATCAACAGATGATTCCCCAAAGCGAAAAGAAACGAAAGCCCAGCCAGAAAAAAAGCCAAGGATACCAGAAAAAATCCTTTCCCGAAAACCAAAAGCAGGGTTTTTTGGATGGCGTTTCCAATCAGTCCGGCCTTGCCGAAATACGCCAGAGCCAAAATCACGGCCACCAAAAAAGACAAAACCGCCCAAAGCGAATGCTTCGTCTCGGGCCTTAAATTCTGATGCCAAACCCCAATCCCCGCGCCCATTTTCCCGTTATTCCTTTTCTTTTTCACCATTGATTTATTATAGCAAAATAAAGCTTCTTGAGGTAAATAAAAAGGAGTTAAGCGCTAGTTTAACTCCCTGTCTCACATTTCTCTCCGCAGTTGTGGCAGAATTTTGCGTTGGTGGTCAGAGCAGTCTGGCCACATTTACTGCAAGAAGAGAGGACTGCAAAGACGCTGTTCTCCCATCTGATACTACCATCGAGATTCTTAATGAACTCGATGGCGAGGACCCTTAGCTTCTTCAAAAAAATAATGGATGGATCGAGCCCAAGAACTTTCGGCAGAATTACGGCCTCTTTTGGGGTAGTATGATGAAAAAACCTAATGGTAAGCGTTCTCTGGGAACCCGCATTATTATCCGGGAAGAGAAGCTTGCCCAATTCTTCAGTCGAGAGGCCTGATAAATCCCTCAAAAAAAGAACATTCGCCCTGACTGCCTCAACTATCTCCCGAGGAAGTTCATGAAACTCCATCCTCCCCTTTTTCATCCATTGAGTAACTACGCTAGGTAGAATAGGTTCTTGATCATTAACCATGATTGTGTACCTCCTTTTTTATATCAATTTTCTCAATTCTCAATGAACAATTTACAGCTACACTCCGCCATGGAGGTTACCAAGCGCGTTGCTTGATAACGCCTCAACCCTAGCACAGCGGGCTTAATAAGTCAAGCAAAGATAAGCCCATCCTCTGGCGATCGCAAAAGTATAGTGCATCAGTATTCTAAAGCGTTCTAAACCCAGTTTAAGAAAGCCTGAAATACAATTTTAGTTCGGCTTCATTAGTAATGTCCAACACGGTCATAATGCGGACATGGGGGCGTAATTCAAAAAATTCAACAATAAAATTTATTTCATCATGGCACACGAAAGGGAAAACGAAAACGCTTTTTTGAAGTTGATAAAAACCGAGTTTGCGCAGCTTATCGCGCAACGCCTCGCGAGCCTTTTTCATTTTTTCAGGAATATCAAAAATTACGAGCCTCCATTTTCCATCCCATTTTTTAGGCTCTTTAATAGAAATAGTGTCAATGTTATACCGCAACGCTTTTTTGATACCCTGCTCTGTAAGAATAATCCGAACACCGCCATCCCTATCTTCCTTAAAATCCACTAATCTATCGCGATGGAATTCGCGTATAATGCGTTGAAGAACGCGCCGATCAATTTTTTTAAATTCTAAAGGTATATCTTTAAACACCTTTCTCCGCCTGCGCGGAGAATAAGCTGCTAAGCCTAACGCCACGCCGGCCCAAAGCAGCAAAATCACTTTTTGTTTTGTTGGGCTATAGTAATATTTTGCCATATTTGTATAGTACCATACTTTTGCGATCGCAAAAGTATGGTCACACAACTACATATTACTATTACATAGTATTTATTGTTTTTAGATTATTCCTCCTCTTCTTTCGCCGCCGATTCCAGTTTTTTGAGATATTCTTTTCGGTAGCCAGTGCCCGCGGGGATGAGGCGGCCGATGATTACGTTTTCTTTAAGGCCGCGCAATTTATCTTCCTTTCCTTCAATCGCGGCGTTGGTCAAAACGCGCATCGTCTGCATAAAGGAAGCCGCCGAAAGAAAACTCTCCGTGGTCAGCGCCACATTGGTAATACCCATCATCAACTGGACGGCTTTTGCCGGAAGCCCGCCGGCTTTTCTAATTTTTAAATTTTCTTCTCTCAATACGGGCTTTTCCACAATCTCGCCGATGCCCAGCTTGGTTCCGCCCGGGTCTTTGATTTTCACCCTGGAAAACATCTGACGGACTATGGTTTCAATATGCTTGTCGTTTATGGACGCTCCCTGAAAAGTGTAAAGCTGTTGGACTTCGTAAATAATGTAATTTTGAGCGGCTTTCATGCCGGCCACCGTCAAAAGCTCTTTGATGTCTGCCGCGCCTTCGGTAAGCCTATCCCCTGGATTAATTTCTTCGCCGGGAGAAACCAAAATCGTGTGCCCGAAAGGCGCGGTAAATTCCGCTTCTCCTATCCTTATAATTTTATCGCGATTGCCTTCCGGAGAATCAATAATCGCCGAAACAACTCCCGAAATATTGGAAAGTATGGCCGGAGTTTTTGGCATCCTGAGTTCAAAAATTTCTTCAACGCGCGGAAGGCCCATAGTGATGTCGGCAGCTCCGGCGATGCCCCCCACATGGAAAGTCCGCATGGTCATCTGCGTGCCCGGCTCGCCGACGGCCTGCGCCGCCACGATGCCTACCGCTTCGCCCAATTTTACAGGAGTATTGGAACCGAGATCATATCCGTAGCAAAGCTGGCAAATTCCCCGGCGGGACCGGCAAGAAATCGGCGAGCGCAGAGTAACTGTGGGAATATTCAACAAAGCGACGCGCTCGGCGTCATCCATGGATAAAAGATATCCTCTTTTGAAAATGATTTTTCCAGAAGCGGAGTCCGAAATATCGGCCGCTAAAACGCGCCCGAAAACGCGCGAAGCGAAATTTTTTCCAAGCTTGTCAAAATCTTTTCTATAAACTTCAAATCCGGCTTCGTCTTTGCAATCCGGCTCGCTGACTATAACATCCTGCACCACGTCCACTAATCGGCGCGTCAAATATCCGGCCGCCGCGGTTTTTAGCGCGGTATCCGCGGTTCCTTTTCTGGAAGCATGCGTGGAAATAAAATATTCCAAGACAGCCAAACCTTCTTTATAGCTTGCCAAAATAGGCAGTTCAATTATACGTCCGGAAGGGTTTACCACCAATCCCTTCATGGAAGCTAGCTGGTTTATCTGCGCCCAATTGCCACGGGCGCCGGAAGAAACCATGTAATGAATCGGGCCGAAATGATCCAGCGTGGCTGGCGCCAATTCGTCAACTTTTGTTTTTACATTGGTCCAAACCTCAATAACTTTTTCGTATCGTTCCCTATCGGTCAGTAGGCCTTGATTATATTGATTTTCTATGACGCGCGCTTCTTTTTTGGCTTTTTCTATTAAAGATTTTTTTTCTTCGGGCACTTGAATATCATCCATTCCCCAGCTGATGCCGGAATCGGTGGCGTGCCTGAAACCCAAACTCTTGATGCGGTCTAAAATTGTGGGCGTGGCGTCAATGCCGTATCTCTGGATTAAATTTGAAACCGTGCGCTCCAAATCTTTCTTGGTCATTTCTGTATTTAAGAACGCGTAATCGCGCGGCAGAACGCTGTTAAAAAGCAACCGCCCCACGGAAGTCTCCAATAATTCCTTGCCCACGCTTTGGTACTTCGGCGTTTTTGTAGCTTTGACAAAAATTTTAGAATGAATATCAACCCAGCCGTAGTCATAAGCCAAAATGGCTTCATTGGGAGTGGCAAAATATTTTCCTTCCCCTTTCGCGCCCGGGCGGATTCTCGTAAGATAGGCGATGCCCATAACAATATCTTGAGTCGGCGTAATCACTGGCTCGCCGTTTCCAGGTTTTAAAAGATTTTTTACCGAAGCCATAATATCGCGCGCTTCTTTTTGGGCTTCATCGGTCAAGGGCACGTGCACGGCCATCTGGTCGCCGTCAAAGTCGGCGTTGAAAGCCGAGCAAACCAAAGGATGAAGCTGAATGGCGTTGCCTTCAATAAGTATCGGCTGAAAAGCCTGGATGCCCAAGCGATGCAAAGTCGGCGCGCGATTTAAAAGCACATATTTTTCTTTAATAACGCTTTCTAGACTTTCCCAAACTTCTTGTTTTAAATCGTCTATCAAGCGCCCCGCGCCTTTGATGGTATGCGCCAGATCACGGACAATTAAATCATGGATAACAAACGGCCTGAAAAGCTCCAGAGCCATGTGCTTGGGAAGCCCGCATTGGTGAAGTTTTAATTCCGGGCCTACCACAATCACAGATCTTCCGGAATAATCCACGCGCTTGCCCAAAAGATTCTGCCTGAATCTGCCCTGTTTGCCTTTCAGCATATCGGCTAAAGACCTTAAAGGCCTTTTTTGGGCTTGAGAAGTGGCCGCGGGACCCTGGGTGCGCTTTATGGAATTATCAATCAAAGCGTCCACGGATTCCTGGAGCATTCTTTTTTCGTTTCTTACGATGACTTCCGGTGCTTTTATTTCCAAAAGTTTTTTTAAGCGGTTGTTGCGGTTGATTACCCGGCGGTAAAGATCGTTGATGTCGGAGGTGGCGTGCCGTCCGCCTTCCAATTGCACCATGGGGCGCAAAGCCGGCGGGATTATGGGAATCGCCGTAAGGAACATCCAATCCGGACGCACGCCGGAACGGATTAAAGACTGAATCAGGCGCAACCTTCTTAAAATTTTCTTTTTTTGCAAAGGCGAAGCCTCTTCCAAATCCTTGGCAAGCCCCCCTGAAATCTGGCTAAGATTTAATTGCGAACAAAGTTTTTTCAACGCTTCCGCCCCGATACCTGCTTCAAAAACTTGCGCGTATTTCAAGCTGAAACGATGATATTCCACTTCGGAAATTACAGTTCTCTCTTTTAAATTTTTTATCTCTGTAAGCGTGATGTCATAAATAGTTTTAAGAGCTTCTTTTTCGGCGGAAGACGTAGTTTTGGATTTAGATTTGTATTCTTTTTCCACCGCGTCTATAATTTCTTTTCTTGCTTTTTCATCAACTTTGGTAATCACATATCCGCCGAAATAAATTACTTTTTCCAAGTCCGGAACCGACATGTCCAAAATAAGCCCGACGCGAGAAGGCACTCCGCGCAAAAACCAAATGTGCGAAACCGGCGAGGCCAGCTCAATGTGCCCCATTCTTTCCCGGCGCACGATGGAACGGGTCACCTCCACTCCGCATTTGTCGCAAATAATTCCCTTGTATCTTACGCGCTTTTCCGCAATAACATTCGTAATCTTTTTCCGGTCCAAAAATACGCTCGTCAAAAAGCCCATCTTTTTCCGGCCTCTGGGTGCGGTAATTGATTGTCTCGGGCTTAGTCACCTCGCCTCTGGACCAACTCAAAATCCTCTCGCGCGAGGCCAAGCGAATCGATAAAGATTTAAAATCAATTATTTTTTGGGTTTCCATATTTATTTATTCCGCTTCAATATATTCTTCAAAGCGTTCTTTTTGCCGGCTTTTGGTTTTTATTTCTTTTTCTTCTATTTCTTCCGGCGCGCTTTCCACTCCTTTAAGCTCGACATCCAAAGAAAGGCCTTTTAATTCGTTCACTAAAACATGGAAAGACGCCGGCATATTGGGAGCCCTGAAAGGCTCTCCGCGGACGATGGCGTCGTAAGCCGCGGCTCTACCTAAAACGTCGTCAGATTTAATTGTCAACACTTCCTGCAAAGTGTGCGCCGCGCCGTAACCCTCCAGCGCCCAGACTTCCATTTCTCCAAAACGCTGCCCTCCGCCCTGCGCTTTTCCGCCCAAAGGCTGTTGGGTTATAAGCGAATAAGGACCAATGGAGCGCATGTGGATTTTATCCTCCACCATGTGCGAAAGCTTCATTATGTAAACCATGCCAACGGTTACTTTTTGGTCAAATTCCCTGCCGGTTCGCCCATCGAAAAGTTTTACTTTGCCGTCTTCCGGCAATCCAGCTTTTCTCAATTCTTCTTTTATTTCGGTTTCGGTCGCGCCGGCCAAGGTCGGAGTTACGGCCATGTAACCAAGCTTCTGGGCGGCCCAGCCCAGATGCGTTTCCAAAACCTGCCCAATATTCATGCGCGATGCCACACCCAAAGGATTTAAAATTATGTCCACCGGAGTACCGTCGTCCAAATACGGCATGTCTTCCTGCGGAAGAATGCGCGAGATAACGCCTTTATTTCCGTGCCGGCCGGCCAGTTTGTCGCCCGGAGAAACTTTTCTCATCTCGGCTACTTCAACTTGGATTTCCTTGATTACTCCTGTTTCCAATTTGTCTCCTTTTTCGCGGGAGAAAATTTTAATGCCTACCACGCGGCCTTTCCTGCCATGCGGCATCCTGAAAGAAGTGTCTTTAACATCTCGTGCTTTCTCTCCAAAAATGGCGCGGAGCAATCTTTCCTCGGGAGTGAGGTCAGATTCGCCTTTCGGAGAAATTTTCCCGACCAAAATATCGCCGGGCCTGACTTCGGCGCCAATTCTCACAATTCCGTCTTCATCCAAATCTTTGAGCCTTTCTTCTCCAACATTGGGAATGTCATGCGTGGTAATTTCCGGGCCCAGCTTGGTGTCCCGCACGGACACCGTGTAATCCTCTATCAAAACCGAAGTGAAAACATCGTCTTTTACAACGCGATCGGAAAGTATGATGGCGTCTTCAAAATTAGCTCCGCCCCATGAAAGAAAAGCCACCAGTAAATTTTGCCCCAAAGCCAAATGCCCACGGTCGGTTAGCGATGTGTCAGCCAAAACATCGCCCTTCTCCACTTTATCGCCAACTTTCACCGAAGGGCGCTGATGAATCACGGTGGACTGGTTGGAGCGGATAAATGTCACCAATTCGTAAGTTTTGTCTTTTTTCCCGGAACGCACTGTCACGGAACTTGCGTCCACTTTGCTTATTATCCCTTCCACTTCGGCCAAGACAAGTCTGCCGGAATCTTTAGCTGCTTTTTCCTCCATGCCCGTGGCAACCAACGGCGCCTGCGGCCTGACGCAAGGCACAGCTTGGCGCTGCATATTGGAACCCATCATGGCGCGGGTTGAATCGTCATGCTCCAAAAACGGCACTAGAGATGTGGCGATGGAAAAGGCCTGCTGGGGAGAAACATCAATGTAATCAATCCCGCCCCGCGGGATTAGCGCCGGCTGACCGTTGGAGCGCCCTTCGCATTCTTCATCCAAAATATTGCCTTCTTTATCAATAGAAACTCCGGCCTGGGCAATTTTATGCCTAACCTCTTCAAAAGCCGTGAGATAGTGGAGCTCCTTGGTCACGCGCCCGTCAATAACTTTTCTGTAAGGAGTTTCCAAAATTCCGTACTCGTTAATTTTCGCGTATCCCGCCAAATAATTTATCAAACCGATATTGGGGCCTTCCGGAGTCATAATCGGGCAAAGCCGGCCGTAGTAAGAAGGATGGACGTCCCTTACTTCAAAACCAGAGCGCTCCCTAGTTAACCCGCCGGGACCTAAGGCGCTAACCCTGCGTTTATGCTCCAATTCGGATAAAATATTTGTCTGGTCCATAAATTGAGAAAGTTGGTTGGTCATAAAAAATTCAGAAATAACCGCCGCAAATGGGCGGGCGTTTAAAAGCTGGGCTGGGGTCACGGTGGCTAGATCGGATGTGGACATGCGATCTTTGATAGTGCGCTCCATTCTGGCGAGCCCAATACGCAATCTTTGCTGAAGCATCTCGCCCACCGAGCGCACCCGGCGATTGCCTAAATTATCAATATCGTCCTGGACGGCCAACGGATTATTATTTAAAGAAATTATTTCCGAAATTATGACTATTAAATCTTCCTTATTTAAAATGCGGGGATTTTTTACTTTGATGGAGGCTAGAGCCGGAAGCCGCTGGCCAAGCTTGTATCTGCCCACAGCGGAAATATCGTATCTTTCCGGGCCGAACATCAGCTCCACCAATTCCCTGGCGTTTTCCGGAGTGGCAAGCTCCCCCTGGCGCACTCTTTTGAAAACTTCCACATAAGCGTCGTCTGCCGTTTTGGTGGAATCTTTTTCCAACGTTTGATTGATGAAAGAAATCTCGCCGTTGTCTATTTTAGAAAAAGCGTTTTTGATATCTTCGTTCTTTTCCATGCTGAAAATGCGGAGAAGCGCGGTGGCCGCGATTTTCCTTTTGCGGTCTATTTTTACGTAAATTGTTCCGTCCGATTCCGTTTCAAATTCCAGCCAGGCCCCGCGGGAAGGAATTACTTTGGCGCCGAAAAGTTTTTTGCCGTGCGAAATATTTGCCGTAAAATAAGCGCCGAAGGATCGCGCCAACTGCGAGACAATTACCCGCTCCACGCCGTTTATAAGAAAAGTTCCGCGAGGAGTCATAATCGGCATATCCGCCAAAAAGATTTCCTGTTCTTTTTTCTCGCCAGTGCGCTTATTTACCAAGCGGATGCGGAGCCTTAAAGAAGCTTCGTAGGAAAGATTGTTCACCCGGGAATAATTTTCGTCAAATTTCGGCTCGTCAAAAGAACAGTCCAGAAATTCCAAAGCAAGCTCCTCGCCGGTGTAATCCAGCACGGGAGAAAATTCTTTTAAAATCTCGCCGACTCCTTCTTTCACTAACCACTTAAAGGATTGAATCTGCATCTCGGCCAGATTGGGCAAGTTCGCTAAGGGCTCCCGGTAATGGGAGAAATATTTTTTTTGTATCGGCATTTTAGCTTAAATTACTTTAAGAATAAACCAAAATAGCCCTCTTTATGATTGTTTGTGAGGACTGAAAAACACTATCTTTAGGTGCCAGCTTTAGTATTCAAAACGATAGTGACTATTTTAGCTTTGCTGATAAAAAAAGTCAATAAGTCCCCCCTGTGGATAACCTAATTGACAATTAAATCCTATTCTATCAGACCCCCAAAATAAGTCAACCCCGCCTCTCGTCTTTTCCCTATTTTTACAACTATGCTGTTCTCAAGCGATCGCTGAAAGTTAGCAAAAAAATTATTGAAGTCTCTCCCCGTCAATCATTTTCTTAGTCAATTGAAAATAGTATGTAACAGAATCTTCCATTCCATTTACTATTCTCTTTTCGGTCTTAAGAAAAATATTCATTTCGATATCCGATCCATCTTTCATTTTACAAACCACTACCCAGCGTTCTTGCTTTTCCGAGAAATGCCACTGGCCGCCAAATACGATGCGGAATGCTTCGCCCAAAGTACTCCCAAAAAGCAAAATGGTCTCTGTCGAATATGCGGCGCCAGATTCCTCCATTGATTGCACAAGCGCGTCTATTGTCGGATCAAATGATTCAATAAACTCAACAGCGTCCTTTTTACTCACAAACATCGGGATATTCAAGGCCGCCAAAAATCCATTCGCTTTTTCGGAAAAATAATTCCCATCCTTATTGTGATTTCTTGTTGCATCTACTATTGGCATGTCAGAAAATTGCATGAATCTATTTTAATATTTTTTTGTTGGCCAAATCATAAATCTCCTAAATCTTAGCGGATTTTGGGTTTTTATTCAAGCTAATTTTTTATTTTTTTTTCGCAACGGCTCGCGATTTATAGCTCCCCTCTTTATCAAATGTCCCAAACCTGGTTTGGGTCAAAGTCAAAGCTGGGCCGCGTTTCTTCAACAAATTCTCTATATTCTTTTTTGCCCCTGAATTGAGATAGCACAACCTCACTTTGAAGCAAGTCGCCCCAACGATTACTGCCGAGATAATCTTGATAGCTAGACCAAAGATATTTATGTTCCCTTTTATTCCAGCCCTTTATATCTTGCGGATTTAAATGAACATAGGATGACGCGCGCAATAAATAATCATTATCATCCAGTAATTTTGAATGAAATTTGCTCTCAAAAACGTGGCCGCGCCGCTCGTATTTAAGGTTATAATATTTTGAGAAACTTACCATGACGCGATGCATATAACGCGAGATGTTACTATCTTTTAACTCCCCCAAAACTAAATGGAAATGTGTCGGCATTAAGCAGAAACAAACAATAGAAACTAACGGCTTACCCAATTTTATTTTCCCATTCCTAATGTCCCAAACAAGGTTTAGGTCATTATTGCGATCGAAGCGAGGCATTTCAACTCCTCCGTTGGCAGCGAAAAGAACGTTTAAAAAGCGTTGATATGTATCTTTAGCGCGAAAAAGCGCCATGTCTCCGACTGAATGAGCGTAAATATGATAAAAATTGCCGGTAACGAATGGGTGCCTTCTACTAGCCATAGTTACATCATTGCCCTAAACCAGGTTTGGGTCAAGCGTGTCTCACCCACCACTTATGCCAAGTAACTAAAAGGGGGCTGGCGATGAAAATGGAGGAATATGTGCCAAAGAAAACGCCGATTAAAATTGTGAGGGCGAAAAATTTGGTTGATGCGCCACCGAAAAAATAAAGCGCCAGCATCACTATCATTACAGTAAGAGAAGTATTAATGGAACGCCCGATGGTCTGGCGCAAGCTTTGCTCAACAACATTTTCAAAGCTCTCTTTGGCCCCCAATTTTTTTAAATTCTCCCGAATCCTGTCAAAAACAACAATCGTGTCGTGAACTGAAAACCCCAAAATTGTAAGAAGCGCCGTCACAAAAAGCGTATCCACAGTCACGCCGTAAAAATACCCCAGAAGCGCGAAAAATCCCGCGGGAATGGAAACATCGTGGATTAAAGCGATGAGTGCGGCTACGCCATATTTCCAAGACTGAACCGGTTTTGAAACCTCCCTGAAAGCCCATGCGATGTAAAGCGCGATCATTATCATAACCAATACTATGGCGTAGAGCGAATTTCTTTTTAATTCCGCGCCGATTGTCGGCCCAATGGAAGTAAATTGTTTTTCGTCCAATTCGCCCAGTTTTCGGAGTTCCGCTAGAATTGATTGATGCCTAGCTTCATCGATAGCTGGCATACGCAAAATTAGTCCCCTCTCGCCCGCAGGCTGGACGGTCACATCGGGCAAATCTAGAGACGGCCTGACAGTTTTATATTCCACTTCCATCAAAGACCCTCCGGTAAAATCAATGCCAAGCTTCAACCCCCAAACCCCCAAAGCTAAAAAGCTCAAGGCCACCAAAACCCCCGAAAAAATATAGCTGATTTTTCTAGCGTTGATTATCATTTTTATAAGAAGCTAAAATAGTTTGCAAATAATTGTCGCTCGGATTTTTTTTGATGCCTTCCAGTAAAACCGCTTCAGCTTTTTCGGCACCTGCCCGCCTGTCCGGCGGGTAGGACAACGTGTAAAGGTCAAAGAGATTTTTATATCCCGCCACGTAATCCGGCTTTATATCCACCGCGCTCCGCAAATATTTTTCGGCTTTGGAAAAATCTTTCAAATAATAATGGTAAAGGTCACCAAGATTAGAAAAAGCGATAAAATCATTTGGGCGCAAAAGCGCGGCGTATTGCCAAGCCAAAGACGCTCCCTCGTAATCGCCTAAATATTTTCTTAAAATCCCCACCTGCAGCCAGCCCTGAAGATAATTCGGTTCGCTTTTTAACTGGACGGATAAGTCTTTTAATTCTTTCATCATAGCAGCATCTCCGGAGGGAATTTTTCTTTCTAGCGCCGAGCGGGCTAACATTTCCAATTCATTACCGCTTTCGTCCGGGACCCCGCTAAGCGGAGTTGGGGATTCAACACCGAGTGTTGAGGAGTCTGGCGGTGTTTCCACGGGTGTTTTAATACCCCGCCAAATAAAAAAACTTGCTGATCCCGCCGCTAAAACTACGAAAATTATAACCGCTATAAGATTATTTCTAGACATAAATTATATAATACCAAACCCAGCCCCTTCTCAGAAGGGGCTGGGTGTTGGAAAAAGTTTGCTAGTTCACAAGCCTAACTCACTTTTATATGGACTGCAGGTTCACCTGCGTAGCGCCAGAAGATGGTAATCCGGTAATCTGGTAGCTGTTGGTGTAATCTTGGTCAAACCTGGTATTGTTGGTTGTCGTAGAAATCGGCGACCAGATGAAGTTGTCGTTGACGTCGCCTGCGGTTCCGTCATAGTTGTCAATCCGAGCCGCGTTAGCCATAGCAAGATTTGCCGCAGGAACGTTGGTCACAGTCTGGTAAGCGGCATCGCCCATAAGCTGAACCGAGATTGAATCGGTGTTTGTCGTCCCTGATTCAACGTTGGCAACAGTCGCCCGCAGTTCAAAGTATCTGGTCACGCCGCTGGAAACAATGTAGGTCGTAGTTGCCGCGTTACACAACGATCCCTTGTCAGGATATATTCTGACATCTCTTGGCCCGGCCCCGGTGCCAGCCACAGCGTTGATGCATTGGCCGCCATTGATAAGACCGGTTGAAGAGAAGTTGGTGTCGGTGTTGCTGAAGCCGGTGTCAGTGTAAGCGTACAAGCTGTAGAGCGAAGTTGTGGCGAGCAAAGTGGACGATCCGATGCGGAAGGTTACTTTGTATAGCGCCACGTCTCCGTTATTAGCCGTTACGGCAAAGCGATACAATTTCTGGTCAGCGGTTGTCCCGGCAGCAAGCGTCGTACTTGGCAATGCCTGGTAAGCCACTGTTGGATAGGCCTTCATAATTCTCACTCCCTGTGAGGAAGCGGCTGCAGAGCCATTAATACCAGCTGGGCCGCTAATAGTACTGCCGGAAGCTGCTCCAGTGCCATAGTTGCCGTTTAAGCCCACATTGGCTCCGTCATAGTCAACAATGAGCAAGTCGCCTGATTGAACCATAGGACCGGATGCTCCGATTGCCGCAATGTCGCCCTTGACAGTGAGCTCTCTTGAACCGTCTCTAGGAATCCTGAATGAGCCAACGGCGATTTGGGTGGAAGTGGCGTTGTCGTCATTCGGGAAAACGGCCGTTCCGATTTTGCTGGCTCCATCCCACAAAGTAACCTGCCTGCCTACCAAGTTAATCGGCGTGTTAGTAGCCACGCTGGCAAGCTTAAGTGCAACCTGCTTAAGGTCAATGTCTTCGTTGGTAGCGCTGAATTTAATTTTGATGAGTTCAACTCCGGTCTGTCCGGCGCCTACAATCTTGTAAGCAGGGCTGTTGGGGATAGTAACCGCAATCGAACCTCCTGTAGCGGCGGTCATATACTGACCGGTTGAGTCATTCGCTGTTTGAGCAATGGTCTGGCCGGAAGTTAATCCGGTAACAGCAGTCCAATCAGCGGAATTAGCGGCATTGTCGGCGTCGTCGCCTCCTAGACCCCAAGCATACTTGCTACTGGCGGCGGCGTTTGAGATTACATCACATTTAAGACCCAATGTCTTGGATGTGCCTTTGGAGATAATCAGGCCGTTGCCGGTGAAAGTAAAGCTGGTAGAAGAAGCGGCTGCCGATGGGTTGACTCCGGTGGTGTTTACAACGGTCGTTCCGTCATAAAGCTTACAGTTGGTCACATCCGTAGCTGCTCCGCCGGTTGAGAAGTCGTAAGCCAACGGAATATTGGTGAGCCGCAAGTCCTCGCCGGAACCTGTGCCGTCCAAAATGTAGTTGGCAAAGAGGAATTCCTGCACGCCCGCGATTACCGTTTGGGCAATCGGGACTGTAGAAACGCTAACTGTAAGCGCACCTGCTTTCACGGTCATCTGGTTGGCCGTAACCACAGAGGAAGACGGCGTAATGCTGTTTCCGGTGGTAAGCCCTTTTACCGTTGTCCAGTCGGTTGAAGGCGTGGTGGATGCCTGCACTGTGTTGTTGTTCACGAAAGTGGTGGAAAGTTTGCCTTTCAATTGATAGACGCCCGTGCCGATTGGGAAAGTAACTGTGTCTGTAAAGGTTACTTTTCCATCGCCGTTTTTAACAGTGACTCCATCCGCCGGGCCTGCCACAACCGCGCCGCTTGCGTCATACAAGGAAATGTTGGTGATAGCAGTTCCAGCAACGCCAGTGCTGCCGGTGCCAGAAGTAGAAGTAGCCATGAAGTGGAAAACCATTTTACCAACCGAAATCTGTTCGCCCTTCACTTCAACCGTAAACGCTCCCAAGGGCTGATTTGCCAGGTTGATAGCGATATTTTGAGCCGCAACCGAAGTGGCTCCTGACACAGTTAATGAACCGTTTGAAACAGTAACCTGCGCGGCATCATACCATGGGTCTTCCGTAGAGCTGAACGCGGCCGTGTCATCGGTTGGGTCGCTAGTTCCGGTCTGCGGAGGAGTTATTCCATAGCCATAATTTTCTCCCAACAAACCGATATCGGTTCGCTTGGCAAGGTCAAAGTCTATGGTTCTTCCTGAACCCCCCACAATGTCACCCTTGACAGACACTTCTTTGGAGAATCCTTTGTCAATAAGGATTCCTTTTCCGGCATTGTCGGAGAATGTGGCTGTGTAATACTTGCCGTCGGAGCTTACAACCGTATCATAAGCTACACCGTCAACATAAGTTTTTAAGTTAGCCAAATCTCCCGTACCGATAGAACCAGTTTGATTCCATCTGATAAATCTCCAGTAGATTTTTTCGGCTGAACCGGCAGTAACTTTAACCGAAGAAAAAGTATAATCCGTTGAGCCTACTTTCTTGGTAACTGAAGATCCCGGGTCAAGAGAGCCCCTCTGCAGGGTAACTGAACCTATGGTCAAAGATGCGTTAACCGTGTGTCCGGCTCCCGATATCGGCAAAACGCCGTCAACGACAGCCGCGGAAGAATTAACTGCGACCAAAGATATGTAAGCAACCTGACCGGCATAATCGGCAAGCGCGGTTGGCGCGTTTCCAGCCAAGGTCATAGTTCGGGATGTGCCCGCTTTTACGACGAATGGCTCTGAAAGCGTGGCTTGGTGGGAAGAGTTAAGGGTCTTCGCGATACCGAGCTGGGCGCCGGTTTCGTCCAAAAGAACAATTCCGGCTAGAACGGCATCATTTGCCAAACCGGTCCTTTGCGCCACCAAAGAATTTACGGTGACATCGTTTCCTGACGGCGCCGTGAATCTAACAACGGTGAAAGGAACTCTGGTAGCGTTGATTGGGAAAAGACTCGCGTTCGGCTGAACGCCGGCTTCAACTCTCAATGTTCCTGCGTTTGCAGGCGTAGTAGGAGTTGTGCCTGAACCTGGAATAGTTGGCGTTACTGGAGTAGAAGCCATGCTGTTGTACTTGGCGCGGGAAATTGCGCCGAAATATCCGACAGCTGGGCTTACTCCATTTGCTGATTGCCAGTTGGCAACAGCGGCTTTGGTTATGGGACCAAAGAAACCTGATTGAGGAGAAACACTTAAGTATCCTTGCAAGCATGTAACATCATCGCCCTTTGACCCCACTGTGAGATCGCGAGTGAAATTGCAAGCTGCAGATGTTCCCGCGCCCGGAGCCGCCTGTCCTCGCAAAGAACTATTAACATTGTTAACAGTGGTTTGGTCGGCGCCAAACGATTGGAGCAACGAGATAATGGACTGAATTTGAGCTTCTGTAAGCGCGGCGCTAGCTACAAGCGGAACCGCGATGGCTGCGCCTGAAAGAAAAAACGCCGTGCTTGCGCTCAATAGAACTGAAGCTAATTTTTTATTCATGATTTATTAACCTATTAATTAATTTGGCCAATATACAGATGCTTTCGACAAAGCGTCGTGATTGGCTTTTTAACTAAACTAATAATTCAACGTTCGACCATTTGTTCAAAACGGATAAAATCAAAATTTAATTTACTGTCTTTGTTCTTATTTATTTTTCAAGGTTCTTTATCGTAAGCCAAGATGGCTAGCCATATTCTAGCCTCATTTCCGCTTGTTTTCAGTATAACATAACCCACAAAAGCCAATGCAAACGCCCATTGTGGATAACTAAAAACTGATAATAAAGCTAAACAAAGTATCTTCTCCAACGCCTATTTCCCTCTTGTTTTACAGCTCCTCTCGCCACTAATGTTGAAAGCTCTCTTTGGACTGTTTTTTCGCTGACCAGTTCCCCCAACGCTTTGGCTAAATCTCCTACGCTCAAACGACCTTTTTCTTTTAATGCTGACATCAATGTCTCTTGCCTGCCTGACCGATAAGCAGGCATAGTTTTGGCTTTTAAAGCTATAGCAATCATTGGTTGAGCTTCAATATTAACTTGTCCATTAGAATTGTCCGATAGAATTTTGTCCAATAGGGTCTTATATTCCCTACCCAAAACATCAAAGTTCTTTTTAGAAATAAATGTTCCGCAGGCGGCCAGCTCCAGCTTGAGCAATATGTTTTTTACCGTAGCCTCAAGCGCCAGTATATCCCTCGGCTGGGCATTTAAAATATCAAGCGCTTCCTTTCTTAAAGCCCATTTCAAGGGCTCGGCATCTGAAAAAAGGTCGGTCGTTCGGTATAACGCTTCGGTAATTTTAAGCGCCCCTTGTTTCAGCTCGTCAAACATACCAGGTAGTAGAAAACTCGATTAAATTGCTAATTTGCCAGGAGGCTATCGAGTTTTTCACTACCTGGCATATTGATATCATAGTAGTTTAATCCAATAGAAAAAGCCAGCTTTTATTTCGCTGGCTTCGCTGACTTATGGATTGCGCTTTTATTTGGCGGATCTATATTCCCGTTCCAAAAAAATACTTTAGCTCCGAAAATAATGAAGATAACAACTAATGCTATTATTAGAGCCCACAGTTTCACCACATCCCAATCCGGCTCTTTTATTTTTTTATCTTTTTGTTCCGCTTCCATAATTCACCTCCTAAAAATCAAAATGCTTTCTTTAAAAATTTTAGCAAAAAATTAAGCTTTGTCAAATAAAAATTATTTGCTAAAATGCCTTTATTATTGCGGGGTCGGCTAATGGTAGGCCATGCGGCTCTGAACCGCAGAATCTAGGTTCGAATCCTAGCCCCGCAGCACGCGTATGCTAAGTCAGGTGATCGTATGCCGAACTGATTCTGACGTAGTAACTATTGATATTTTTGTAACGTTTTATAACCAGCTAAGCATATGGATTCACTAAATAACCCGTCGTTCAGATCGCGCAACGCCACTACCACAAAACTTCTGGTTGTGGGTGTTTTAATAGTTGTATGTCTAGTCCCGAGTTTATTCGTTTTTATCTTGCTGTCAGAGAGAACTGATCGCCAGGAAGAGGCAAAAAAAGATATCACTGACAAATGGGGTTCTAACCAGCTTATTATCGGTCCGATTCTTTCTTTGCCATATCATAAATCATCGGTTGATCCGCAGGGCTTCACGCACGAATCATCCGGGGTTATTAACACATTGCCTAAAAAATTAAATCATAATGCGTCTATCGAGCCAGAGATACGATCTCGCGGCATCTTTGAAGCGGTCGTCTATAACACCAGCATAGAGGGTGATGGGGTATTTGAGATGCCGGATCTTTCATACACCAGCGTCAGATTAAACGAAATACAGTGGGACAAAGCATATATATCAATGGGTATCACCGATACGCGCGGAATCACTCAGCAAATTAATTTGAAATGGAATAATGCCGACATTGCATTTGAACCCGGTTCAAAAAATCCTATCGCCGGAGCAAACGGCGTACATGCGTTTGTGCCTATCGATACGGCTAAGAAAACTTTTGACTTCACATACACATTCGATATTCGGGGAAGTGAAAAACTCGAGTTCCTTCCTTTCGGAGGCGAGACAAAGGTGGATATAAAATCAAACTGGAGCTCCCCAAGTTTTACAGGCGCTTATCTTCCGAATGAGCGCAATGTTGCTGATGGTTTTTCCGCCAGCTGGTCCGTGTCATCATTCGGCAGATCATATCCGCAGCAGTGGGTTGATTCGGAAGTGAACGCCCAGACGCTTGCCGATTCCCGCTTTGGGATGTCACTGATCCGGAGTGTTGATTTTTATACGAAAATAAATCGTACGATAAAATATGCGATTATGTTCATTGCTATTACTTTCTTAGCATTCTTCTTATTTGAAGTATTGAGTAAGGTCAGAATACATCCTTTTCAATATCTTCTTGTCGGTTTTGCGCTTGCTCTATTTTATCTGCTCCTGCTTTCGTTGTCTGAAAAGTTTGGATTTCTTCCCGCATACGTGATATCGACAATTGCCATAATAGGCCTTATTACCAGTTACAGTGTGAAGGTTCTCAAAGCAAATAAGAAAGCGTTCATCGTTTCAGGACTTCTATTCTTGCTTTACTCGTATCTTTATATAATCGTTCAGCTTGAGGATTTGGCGCTTCTTTACGGTTCAATTTTACTGTTCGTGCTCTTAGCTTTAACAATGTATCTCACGCGAAACATTGATTGGTATCAGGTTGATGCAGGGAAGCAAACCTTCAGTTAACCGATAAAACATGCTGGCAGGTACCACAAATCTTGGACACCTTTCCACTCCTTATTAGAGTAAAATATGTTATTATAAACATATGATGAATTATTACGGAGGAATGATGGGCTGGGGAGGCGGATACGGCGGAGCGTTCGGCTGGATAAGCGAGCTGGTCTGGCTTGTTGCCGGAATCATGCTCATAGTCTGGCTTTGGAAACAGATTAAATAAGTGGGAACTAATACCCCAGTTAACGGTTTTTACGGCTTGGGCATCGCCCCGGCGCTTTTAGAAATTCTTGGGAAGCTCCATTTTAAAACGCCCACCCCAATTCAGGAGCGGGCGATTCCCGTGGCCAATGAAGGAAAAGATTTAATCGGTATCGCGCAAACCGGCACCGGTAAAACTCTAGCTTTCGGCGTTCCTATGATCCAGCAGATAGCGCAGAAAAAAGCCAAAGGGCTGATTCTTTTGCCGACCAGAGAGCTCGCGCACCAAGTGGACGAAATGTTGCAAAAAATCGGCCGGAGTATGGGCCTCAAAACAGCGCTTATTATAGGAGGCGCATCCATGAGGCCTCAACTAGACGCACTCCGAAGGAATCCGCATATCATAATAGGAACGCCCGGGCGAATTATTGACCATATGGAGCAGAAGACACTTTCTTTTGACGGCATTTCAATTTTGGTTTTAGACGAAGCCGACCGCATGTTGGATATGGGCTTCGCTCCACAGTTAAGGCAAATTTTAAATAAACTTCCCAAAAACCGGCAGACCATGCTTTTTTCGGCGACTATGCCGGACGATATCGTGCGCCTGGCCACCCAGCATATGAAGCTCCCCTTCCGCGTGGAGATCGCGCGGCCGGGAACGGCGGCCGAGAGAGTGGAGCAGGAATTATTTATCGTAAAAAAAGAAGACAAAAATAAATTGCTCGCGAAGCTTCTTGCCGAATACCGCGGAGCGGTTTTAATTTTTTCCCGCACAAAGCACGGCGCGAGAAAAATCTGCAACGCCGTGAGAGATATGGGCCACCGAGCCGCCGAAATCCATTCCAACCGCTCGCTTGGCCAGCGCCGGGAGGCGCTGGAGGGATTCAAATCCGGCAGATACC
>Ga0208375_1001957_pt1 | contig 20644 bp, 17 predicted proteins | sample RifOxyD1_FD_184038 | JGI IMG/M metagenome (GOLD analysis project Ga0208375, IMG submission 184038) | Soil microbial communities from Rifle, Colorado - Rifle Oxygen_injection D1 (SPAdes) | ecosystem: Environmental > Terrestrial > Deep subsurface > Rock core/Sediment | place: Rifle, Colorado... | reverse complement strand
CACCCGGCACCGCCGACCGGCGAGCCCTTGCCGCTGAAATGCGGCCTTTCGCCCCAGCGCAGCGGGGGTGCGCGATGAACTTCACCTCTTTGCGCACCGCGCTGGCGGTGCTGCTGCTGGCCTGCGCCACGTATGCGGCCAGCGGGCCGGTGGCCTGGCTGGTCCGCAAGGTGCGGCGCGAGCCCGCGGAGCCGGTCGCATGAGCCTGCCGTGGACCGCCGAGCAGTGCGAATGGCTGCGCGCCATGGGGCATGCGGTGTTCGTGGCGGGCGCGCCCCCCGTGAAGGTGGCCGATGAGGCGCACGATGAGGCCCCGATGCCCGCGCCGCCGCCGAAGTCGGAACCGCCTGCGGTGGCCGGAACCGCTCCAGCCGGCATTCGCCCGGCCGTGGAGGCGAAACGCCCGCCGCTTCAGCCCGCCATCGTTCCGACGCAAGAGGCGCGGGTGGCCCCACCCCCGCCCACGGCTCCGTCGGCCGGCCTGCGTACCCTGCACCGTGCGCTGCTGCGCGCGGCCGGGCAACGCACCGCCCGCGCGGCCGAAGCCGTCCTGCAGGAACTTGGCGTGGATACCGCTGCAGTGCAGGGCGATGCCGCGGCCAAGCGCGCGCTGTGGGTGCGGTTGCGGGCGCGTCGTCGGCAGAGCCGGCAATGAGCGCCCTGGCCAGCGACACGGTGCTCGCCGCGCCGCTGTTGCGGCCGATGCGTGAATCCGACCTCGACGCGGTGCATGCAATCGAGATCCGTGCCTATCCGTTCCCGTGGACGCTGGGCATCTTCCGCGACTGCCTGCGGGCCGATTACCCGGCCTGGGTGCTGCACGAGGACGGCTGCATCCTGGGCTACTTCCTGATGAGCATCGCCGCCGGCGAGGCGCACGTGCTCAATGTCTGCGTTGCGCCGGAAGCGCAGGGGCGAGGACTGGGCCGCAAGCTGGTGCGGGCGTTCCTGCACCTGGCGCGCGGGCGCGCGGTGCAGCGCGTGTTCCTCGAGGTGCGCCCGTCCAACCGCGGCGCCATCGGGCTGTACCACGAGGAAGGCTTCAACGAGATCGGGCGCCGGCCGCGCTACTACCCCGCGCGCGATGGCCGCGAGGACGCAATCGTGATGGCGATCGAACTGGTTTGACGTGACCGGTCGGTGGGGGTCGCACAAACGCTGCGACCCCGGACTCAGCCCAGCTTGCTCCGCTGCGCCGCCAACGCCTCAAGCTGCGTGGTCCAGTCGGCCAGGCGCTTGCGTTCCTGTTCCACGACCGCCGGTGGGGCGTTGCTGACGAAGGTGTCGCTGGCCAGCTTGCCGCGGCACTTGCCGATCTCGACCTCCACCTTCTTCAGCTCCTTGTCCAAGCGCGTGCGCTCGGCGTCGAGGTCGACCAGGCCCTCCAGCGGCACCAGCAGGCGCAGGTCGCCGACCACCGCGGCCGCCGATGCCGGCGCGGCGCCGGCGTCGTCCAGCCACTCGATGCGCTCGAGCCTGTTGAGGAAGCGCAGCGAGCCGGCGAATCGGTCCGCGCGCGCGCGGTCGGCCGCGTCGCCGCCGGCCAGCAGCAGCGCGACCTGGCGCGCCGGCGGCACGTTGAGTTCGCTGCGCACGCGGCGCAGCGCGGTGACCATCGACTTGAGCCACTCCACGTCGCCGGTCGCGGTGCCGAAGCCGGACACATCGACGTCCCCGGCCTCGGGGTAGGCCCGCAGCATGACCGTTTCGCCGTCGATGCCCAGGCGTGGCGCCACCTGCTGCCACAACTCCTCGGTGACGAACGGCACCAGCGGATGCAGCAGCGCGAGCAGGCGCTCCAGCACGTACAGCAGGGTGTGGCGGGTGCTGGCGGCGGCGTCGGCGTCATCGCCGTTGAGCGCGGGCTTGGCCAGCTCCACGAACCAGTCGCAGAAGTCGTTCCACGCGAACTCGTACAGCGCCTGGCTGAGCAGGTCGAAACGGTAGTCCGCGAAGTGCTTCGCCGCCTCGGCGGCGGTCGCGTCCAGGCGCGCGAGGATCCAGCGCTCGGCGTCGGTGCGCGGGTGCGGCACACTCTCGAACGCGGCGCCCTCGGTGTTCATCAGCACGAAGCGCGTGGCGTTCCACAGCTTGTTGCAGAAGTTCTTGTAGCCCTCCGCACGCCCCAGGTCGAAGCGGATGTCGCGGCCGTGGCCGGCCAGCGCGGCGATGGTGAACCGCAGCGCGTCGGCGCCGAAGGCCGGGATGCCGTCGGGGAATTCCTTGCGGGTGGCCTTGGCGATCTTCTCGGCCATCTTCGGTTGCATCAGGCCGCTGGTGCGCTTGGCCAAGAGGTCGTCCAGGCTGATGCCGTCGATCAGGTCCAGCGGGTCCAGGATGTTGCCCTTGGACTTGGACATCTTCTGGCCATGGGCGTCGCGCACCAGGCCGGTGATGTAGACGTCCTTGAACGGCACGCGCCCGGTGAAGTGGTCGGTCGCCATGATCATCCGCGCGACCCAGAAGAAGATGATGTCGAAGCCGGTGACCAGCACCGACGACGGCACGAACCGGTCGAAGCCGCGCTCGGCCATCAGCTTTTCGTTGGGCCAGCCCTGCGTGGAGAACGGCCACAGCGCCGAGGAGAACCACGTCTCCAGCACGTCGCTGTCCTGCGTCAACGCGACATCGCTGCCGAGCGAGTGCTTGGCGCGGACTTCGGCCTCGTCGCGGCCCACGTAGATGCGCCCGGCGTCGTCGTACCACGCCGGGATGCGGTGGCCCCACCAGAGCTGGCGGCTGATGCACCAGTCCTGGATGTTCTCCATCCAGTGGCGGTAGGTGTTGACCCAGTTGCCGGGGACCAGGCGGATGTCGCCCGGCTTTCCATCGGCGCCGTCGACCAGTTCGAGCCCGCGTGCCCCCAGCCCGTCCATCTTCACGAACCACTGGTCGGTCAGGTACGGCTCGATCACCTGGCCGGTGCGGTCGCCGCGCGGGACCTGCAGCTTGTGCGGCCTGGTCTCGACCAGCAGGCCGGCGTCCTCGAGTTCAGCCACCACCGCGTCGCGCGCGGCGAAGCGGTCCAGGCCGCGGAAGCGCTCGGGCACGGCGTCGTTGATTGCCGCCTCGGGCGTAAAGATGTTGATCAGCGGCAGGCCGTGGCGCTGGCCCACCTGGTAGTCGTTGAAATCGTGCGCCGGGGTCACCTTGACCACGCCGGTGCCGAACTCGCGGTCCACGTACGCATCGGCGATCACCGGGATCTCGCGGCCGGTCAACGGCAGCGTGACGGTCCTGCCGATGAGGTGCGCGTAGCGCTCGTCCTCGGGGTGCACCATCACCGCGGTGTCGCCGAGCATGGTTTCCGGACGCGTCGTGGCCACGACCAGCGTCCCGCTGCCGTCGGTCAGCGGGTAGGCGATCGACCACAGCGAGCCGTCCTCCTCCTCGTTGACCACTTCGAGGTCGGAGATCGCGGTCTTCAGCACCGGGTCCCAGTTGACCAGCCGCTGGCCGCGGTAGATGAGACCCTCCTCATGCATGCGCACGAACGCCTCGACCACCGCCTCGGCGGCCATCGGGTCCATCGTGAACACGCTGCGCGACCAGTCGCCGGACGTACCGAGCCGGCGCATCTGGCGCTCGATGGTGTCGCCGGAGTGCTGCTTCCACTCCCAGACCTTGTTGATGAAGCCGTCGCGGCCCAGCGAGTCGCGGGTCTCGCCCTTGCCTTCCAGCGCGAGGTTGCGCGACACGACCATCTCGGTAGCGATACCGGCGTGGTCGGTGCCCATCTGCCACAGCGTGTCGAAGCCGCGCATGCGGTGGTAGCGCACCAGCGCGTCCTGCAGCGTGTGCTGGAACGCGTGGCCCATGTGCAGGGTGCCGGTGACGTTGGGCGGCGGCAGCAGGATGGAGTAGGGCTCTCCCTTGCCGCGCGGCTTGAACACGCCGCTGGCCTCCCACTGCTGGTACAGGCGCGCTTCGAACTGGGTCGGGTCGTAGCTGGGGGACAGCGAAGTCGTCATCTCGATTGCTCTGGCTCATCATCCCCGCGAAGGCGGGGATCCAGTGTCGTGGAATCATGCGTCGCCGGATCGCGACTGGCGGAAACCGTGGCCCGGGTAAGCGCAGCGCACCCGGGAACCGCGCCCCGGGTGCGCTGCGCTTACCCGGGCTACATGTCGTGCTTCTTAACGTCCAGGCCGCGTGCCTGGTACTGCTTCCAGCGCTCGCGCAGCGGGCCGCGGGCGGACTCGTCGGCGGGCACGACTTCCAGCACGCGCTCGAACGAACCGTCGACCGGCTCGTCGCGCAGGTTGATCACCAGCGGGCGCATCGGCGCGGCGTGTTCGGGCGCTGCGATCAGCACCGCGGCCTCCTCTTCGTCCACGTCTTCGCCGGCGATCTGGTGCGGGATGAAGGCATCCGGGTCGAACGACCACAGCAGGTCGTCGAGCTGCTCGGCCTGCGCCACGTCGCGCGCCAGCAGCAGCACCGGCTGGCCGGCATCGCAGGCCTTGCGCGCCAGTTCGCACACCAGCAGCAGCGGCTGCTCGCGGAAGCGCGGTTTGGCGATCAGGTAGAAGTCGGCGCGCATGGCGTTTCGAGGCGGGGAATAGGGAACAGGGAATGGGAGCGGGGCGTCAGGAGCAAAGGCCGGGCGCACTGCGCTTTCCTGCCCCCATTTCCCTGTGCCCCATTCCCGCTCCTTCTCTTACTTGCCCGCCCGATCGATCAGCCACTGGCTGAGCAGGCCGACGGGGCGGCCGGTGGCCATGCCGCGCTTGCCTTCATCCGACGCCGAGCCGGCGATGTCCAGGTGCGCCCAGCGCTGGCCTTCGGTAAAGCGCGACAGGAAGCAGCCGGCGGTGATCGCGCCGGCCCAGCGGCCGCCGATGTTGTAGACGTCGGCGTAGCTGGAATCGAGCATCGGCTGATACTCGTCCCACAGCGGCAGGCGCCAGGCGCGGTCGAACACGTGCTCGCCGGCGTTCGTCAGTTCGGCGGCCAGGTCGTCGTGCTTGGTCATCAGGCCCGAGGCGTACTTGCCCAGGGCGACCATGCAGGCACCGGTCAGCGTGGCGACATCGACCAGTGCCTCGGGCTTGAACTTCTGCGACCAGGTCAGCGCGTCGCACAGGATCAGGCGGCCCTCGGCGTCGGTGTTGCCGACCTCGATAGTGATGCCGGCCATGCTGGTCAGCACGTCGGACGGGCGATAGGCGTCGGCGTCGGGCATGTTCTCCACCGCCGGCACCACGACCACCAGATTGACCGGAAGCTTCATGCCGACCGCGGACACGAACGTGCCCATCACGGTGGCCGCGCCGCACATGTCGAACTTCATCTCCTCGATCCCGCCCTGCACCTTCAGGTTGATACCGCCGGTGTCGAAGGTGATGCCCTTGCCGACCAGCACGTACGGCTTGGCGTCGCCGGCGCCGGTGTACTTCATGGCGATCAGCTTGGGGGTGTTGGCCGAGCCGCGGCCGACGGCCAGCAGCGCGCCCATGCCCAGCTTCTCCATGTCGGCGACGTCCAGCACCTCGCACGAGGTGGTGTCGAAGCGGCCGCAGAACTCCTGCGCCTGCGCGGCGAGGTACGACGGGTTGCAGACATTGGGCGGCAGGTGGCCGAGCTCGCGCGCGAACTGCACGCCGGCGGCGATGGCCTGGCCCTGCGCCAGCGCGGTTTCGTCGTCGCCCTGCAGGGTCAGCGTGCGCAGGCCCGGCTCGACCTTGGCGCGCGACTTATCGCCCAGCGTGGCGGTGTACTGGTAGCAGGCGTGGTCGGCGGCGATGGCGGCCTGGCGGATCGCCCAGGCGCTGTCGCGGCCTTCCACGGCAACGGCCGGCAGGGTCAGCAGCGCGTGCGCGGCCGGGCCGGCCTTCAGTGCGCGCGCGGCATCGCCCACGGCCTTGAGGTACTGCGGCACGCCGAACTTGGCCTTCTCGCCCAGCCCCACCACCAGCACGCGCGGCGCGGTGACGCCCGGCACGTCGTGCAGCAGGGCGGTCTTGCCGGACTTGCCGCTGACGTCGCCACGGGCGGCCAATGCGGCCAAGCGGCCATTGCTGGCGGTGTCCAGCGCCTTGGCAGCTTCGGTGAGACCGCCGTCGGCGAAGGCGCCAACGACCACGCAGTCGCAATCGAAGGCGGCGGGGGCGGAGGAGTTCAGCTTGAATTCGAGGGCCATGAAGCGGTTCCGGGAAGCGAAAGACGAAAGGTGCCAGCGAAGCTCGATGAGGCCATGCCGGCCGGGACGGCGGCGGCAGGCGCGGCCTTGAGGGGCGGGCGCGGACCGGCATCCAGCGAACCTGCAAGTCTAAAGCATGCCCCCCGGGGTGTCCGGCAGGGCGGGTACCGTCGTGCCGGCCGCCGGGCCTGATACCCAAGGTCAGAGGCCGCTCATGCACATTCAGTACACTGCGCCGTCCCGTACCGTGCGCTGCGCTCCAGGCCCCGCGTCGGCGCCGCTCCAGCCCCTGCCCGCCTCCCCCGATGCCCAAGCTCGATCGCTACCTGCTGAGCGAATTCGCCCAGTCCACGTTCGCCACGATCGTGGTGCTGCTGATCGTCTGCGTGGGCGGCGCTTTCACCGACGTGCTCGGCGACATCGCGCGCGGCCGGGTGCCTGCCGGGATGATGCTGGCCCAGCTGGGCCTGGTGCTGCTCAACTGGCTGCCGCTGATCCTGCCGCTGGGCCTGATGCTGGGCCTGATGCTGGCGATGGGTCGCCTCTACCGGGACTCGGAAATGCCGGTGATCGCCTCCATCGGCGTGGGGCCGCGGCGCCTGCTGCGCCCCTTGATGCTGCTGGCGGTGCCGATGGCGCTGGTGATCGCGGCCTGCTCGCTGTGGCTGGGGCCGATGGCCGAGCGCACTTCGCGCGAGATGATCGCCGAGGCCAACCGCAACCTGATCGTCGCCGGCCTGCAACCGGGCAGCTTCACCGAGATTCCCGGCGGTGGCGGGGTGATCTTCATCGGCAACATGTCCAACGACGGCAGCCGCTTCCAGCGCGTGTTCGTATACCGCCAGGACGGCGACCGCATGGACGTCACCACGTCCAACGACGGCGAGATCGCGCTGGGCGAGGACGGCCAGCGCTACCTGGTGCTCAACGAGGGCTTCCAGGTCGAGGGGCCGCTCGATTCCGGGTCACTGGACTGGCGGCTGATGCGCTATGCGAGCAACGAGATCCTGATGCCGGTGGGCGAGGGCAACGTGGACCCGAACCACCCCGAGATACTGTCCACCCTCGCATTGCTTGGCGACGAGCGCCCCGAGGCGCAGGCGCAGCTGCACCGTCGCATCGCGCCGCCGCTGCTGGCGCTGGCGTTCGCGCTGATGGCGATCCCGCTGGCGCGCAGCACGCCGCGCCAGGCCCGCTACGGCCCGATGGTGATGGGGTTCCTGACCTACCTGATCGGCATGAACCTGATGCTGATGGGCACCGGCTGGCTGGAGGAAGGACGCCTGCCGGCGGCGGCCGGGCTCTGGTGGCTGGTGCTGCCGCTGCTGGCGGCCGGCATCTGGCTGTACAGCCGTGACGGTCGCATGGGCCGCGTGCGCAAGGTGCTCGCATGATGCCCTTCCCGAAGATCCACGACCTGTACGTCGGCCGCGCGGTGCTGGGCACGCTGCTGCTGGTCTGGGGCGTGCTGCTGGGCCTGGATGCGATGCTGGCGATGGTGTCGGAGCTGGGCGATGTCGGCCAGGGTCGCTATGGCGTCGTCGATGCACTCACGCACGTCGCCTATACGATTCCGCGCCGCGCGCACTACCTCTTCCCGTACGCGGCGGTGATCAGCGCGCTGATGGCGCTGGGTCAACTGGCCGCCACCTCCGAGCTCACGGCTCTGCGCGCCGTCGGCCTGTCGCGGCGCCGGCTGGGCGTGACGGTGGTCGGCGCGATCGCGGTGGTCACCGCGCTGATGGTGGTCAACGGCGAGACGCTCGGGCCGTGGGGCCAGCGCCAGGCCGATGCGCTCAAGGCGTCGTCGCGGTCCAACGACATGATCGTGGCGCGCTACTCGGGCGTCTGGGCGCGCGAGGGCAACACCATCCTCAACGCCCAAGGCGGTGAGGAGCGCGACGACGGGGATGACCGCTGGCTGGAGCTGCAGGACGTGCGCCTGTACGAATTCGCCCCCGACGGACGGCTGGAGTCGCTGGCGCTGGCGCGCATCGCCGAGCACCGCCCCGGCGGCTGGCTGCTGCGAAACGTCACCCGCACCTATTTCGATGCGCGTTCGGTCAGCCAGACGCAGGTGGAGGAGGAGCGCTGGGATTCGCAGCTCGATGCCACCGCGCTGAGCGCCGACATCGACCGCCCCCGGTACCTGTCGGCGGCCGAACTTCGCGCCGCCGCGGCCTACCGCGAGCGTAACGAGCTCGATGCCAGCGAGTTCCAGGAGCACTACTGGGGCCGGTGGTTCTATCCGATCAACGTGCTGGCGCTGTGCCTGGCGGCGATCCCCTTCGCGTTCGGCACGCTGCGCAGCGGCGGCATGGGGCGCCGGTTGTTCATCGGCATCGTGTTCTCGCTGGGGTTCTGGCTGCTGCAGACGCAGTTCGTGCAGCTCGCCAGCGTCTACAAGTTCGATTACCGCGTGGCCTACGCATTGCCGACGGCGATCATGCTGGCGGTGTCGGCGTTCCTGTTCCGGCGTCGTTCGGGCTGACCCTGCGCCGCAGCACGGCGGGACTATCCACGTGAGGATTTGTGCGCGCGTACAAACCGAGTGCCGCTGGCCCGGTCGTGCCGCGTCGCAGTGAGCGGAGGACTACATGCGCGAGGGTTTTTGCATCCGTATCAACCGCGTGCCACTCGCCCGGTCGTGCCACGTAAGCCGATCACGATCGACCCACGCCCACCAGAACCCCAGCCCAGCCAGCAACAGCGACACCGTGCCGACCGCATAGCGGATTACGAGCGCGTGCCACGGCGCCGCGCCGCCGTCGCGTGCTTCCACCTTCAGCCGCCACGGCCGCATGCCGAGCGTCTGGCCGCCGCGGCGCCAGCTGGCAATGGCGTAGGCACCGGTCACGCCCCACAGCGCGACCAGCTCCAGCCACCCGGCCAGGGTGTCGGCGCGCACCGGCTTCCCGCCATGCAGTTGCAGGCTGATCGCGCCCACGACGAACCACAGCGCCAGCGCCGGGAACAGGTCATACAACAGCGCCAGCAGGCGCCAGCCGATGTGCGATGAGGGGCGGGGCGCGGGTGCGCGCAACGGGTCGTCGGAAGCCATCGCAACAGGATAGTCGCTAAGCTCATGGCCATGACCGAGCGCCCCCGCACGCCCGCGCAACGCCGGCAACTGGCGATGGCGCTGCCGCCGCTGCCGGACGCCGACGGCGGCGACATCAACCGCTTCCTCGATGCGATCTGGGCCGAGCACGGCTTGGCGCGGCCCACCCTCGACAGCTACCGGCGCGACCTGGAAGGCACCGCGCGCTGGCTGGCGCCGCGCGGCGGCGGGCTGGCCGTGGCCGACCGCGCGGCCCTGTTCGACTACCTGGCGTGGCGCGCTCAGCAGCAGTACGCGCCGCGCAGCAACGCGCGCCTGTTGTCGGCGCTGCGCGCGTTCTTCGGCTGGGCCGTGCGACAGGGCCTGCGTGCGGACGACCCGACCGCGTTGCTGCAGCCGCCCAAACTGCCGCGCTCGCTGCCCAAGGCGCTGGCCGAAAGCGAGATCGAGGCCCTGCTGGCGGCACCGGACGATTCCACGCCCGAAGGCCTGCGCGACCGCGCGATGCTGGAGCTGATGTACGCCTGCGGCCTGCGCGTGAGCGAACTGGTCGGCCTGCCGGCCACCGGGGTCAACCTGCGCCAGGGCGTGCTGCGCGTGGTCGGCAAAGGCGGGCGGGAGCGGCTGGTGCCCCTGGGCGAGGAGGCGCGGCACTGGCTGGAGCGCTACCTCGCGCAGTCGCGCCCCGTCCTGGCGGGCAAGCGCACCCTGGCGCCGCTGTTCCTGACGCCGGCGGGCGAGGCCCCGACGAGGCAACAGTTCTGGCACGTGGTGAAGCGCCAGGCCGCCGTCGCCGGTATCGACCCGCGGCGCATCAGCCCGCACGGCCTGCGCCACAGTTTCGCCACGCACCTGCTCAACCACGGCGCCGACCTGCGCGCGCTGCAGATGCTGCTGGGCCACAGCTCGCTGTCGACCACGCAGATCTACACGCTCGTGGCGCGCGAGCAGCTCAAGAAGCTGCACGCGTTGCACCACCCACGGGGGTGATTGCGTTGACTGGTCCCTGGTCGACTGTAGGAGCGGCTTCAGCCGCGATCCAGTTCACGGCGTGATCCGGTCTCTCGTTTAGAAGCGACGTAAGTAGCGATCCGCAAGCTCGCGGCAGTCTTGGTCGCGACTTACGTCGCTCCTACAAGGATGGCCATGACCGCGCTGGCCCTTCGCGGCTGAAGCGGCTCCCACAGGGCGGACGCGCCTTTGTTAACAATCACTCACCCGCCGTTCCGGGTCCGGTCGCCTGTGCATGCAACAATCACCGGCCGACCCACCGTCGCGGCCCCGCCGCAGTCCAGGATGTCCCGATGAAGCGTTTGCTCCTTGTTGCGTTCAGCGCGATCAGCCTCTCAGCCTGTGCCCAGGCCCCCGATGCGCAGGCGCCCGCCGCCGCGCAGGACGGCGTGCCGGCAGCCGCAGCGCCCGCGTCTCCCAACGAGCCGACGCCGGCCGCCGGCACCCCCGAAGCGCGCGCGCTGGAGGCGATCCGCGGCCTCAACCCGAGCATCGCCGTGGAACGCATCGCCGAGTCGCCGATGCCGGGCTTCCGCGAGGCCATCGTCGGCGGGCAGGTGGTGTACGTCAGCGACGACGGGCGTTACCTGTTCCTGCCCGGCAGCGGCGGCGCGCTGTATGACGCGCAGGACAAGCGCAACCTGACCGAGTCCGCCCTGGCCGGCATGCGCCGCGACCTGCTGGCCAAGATCCCGCAGAGCGAGCGCATCGTGTTCGCCCCGGCCAACCCGGTGCACACCGTCACCGTGTTCACCGACGTGGAGTGCGGCTACTGCCGCAAGCTGCACAGCGAAATGGCCGAGTACAACCGGCAGGGCATCGCCATCGAGTACCTGGCGTTCCCGCGCATGGGGCTGGGCAGCGAGGACTACAAGAAGATGGTCTCGGTGTGGTGTGCCGACGACCGCCGCAAGGCGATGACCGACGCCAAGGACGAGAAGCGCGTCCCGCAGCGCGATTGCACGACGACGGTCAACCAGCAGTACGACATCGGCCGACGCGTCGGCCTGACCGGCACCCCGATGATCCTGGCCGAGGACGGCACCCAGATGGGCGGTTACGTGCCGCCGGCCGCCCTGCGCGAGGCGCTGGACAAGCGCAAGGCCGAGCAGGCGCCGGTCGCCGCGGCCGCTACGCCGGCCGGCTGATTCCGGCCGGAAGGCGCATCGGGGCCTGCGGGGCGGCCCGATGCCCGGGCGCGTCCTTCAGCCCGGTACGGGGCCCGCGGCCCCGCTACAATAGCCGGCCCGTCGACACCCGGTTCCCCGGACATGATCGTCCTCGAGGGCGCTTCCGCCCTGTCCGCGTTCCGCCGCGAACGCCTCCAGTCCCGCCTCGCCGCCCTCCATCCCGACCTGCGACTGCTCGATGCCTGGCCCGTGTACTGGGTCGAGCCCGAGCCCGGTGCCACGCCTGATGGCGAGGCGCTGCAGCGCATCCTGCAGGCCGGTGGCGCCCATGCCGCGCGCGTCGATGGCGCGGTCTCGCGCTTCGTGACGCCGCGCCTGGGCACGCTGTCGCCGTGGGCCAGCAAGGCCACCGAGCTGCTGCACGGGGCGCGCCTGCCGGTGAAGCGGGTCGAGCGCGGCCTGCGCTACGACCTGGCCGGCTGGCCGACCGATCCCGCGGTGCAGGTGGCCGTGGGCAAGGTGCTGCACGACCCGATGACGCAGTCGCTGCTGGACACCGCCGATGCCGGTGCCGCGCTGTTCGCGACGCCACCGCGCGGACAGCTCGAGCGCATCGCGCTGGCCGACCTCGATGCCGCCAATGCGCGCCTGGGCCTGGCGCTGGCCGACGACGAGATCGCCTACCTGCGCGAGCGCTACGCCGCGCTGGACCGGCAGCCCTCGGACGTCGAGCTGATGATGTTCGCGCAGGCGAATTCCGAGCACTGTCGCCACAAGATCTTCAACGCCTCCTGGACCATCGACGGGCGCGAGCAGTCGCAGTCGCTGTTCCGGATGATCAAGCACACCCATCAGCGCACGCCCGAGCACACGCTGTCGGCGTACAGCGACAACGCGGCGGTGGTGGCCGGCTACCCGGGGCGCCGGTTCCGGCCCGACCCGGGCACCGGCGCCTACCGCGCCGAGGCGGAAGTGGATTCCGCGTTCTGTATCAAGGTGGAGACCCACAACCACCCGACCGCGATCGCGCCGTTCCCCGGTGCGTCCACCGGTGCCGGCGGCGAGATCCGCGACGAGGGCGCGACCGGGCGCGGCGGCAAGCCGAAGATGGGCCTGAGCGGCTTCTCGGTGTCGCACCTGCGCATCCCCATGCTGCCGCAGCCGTGGGAAGGCGAGCGCGCGCTCAACCCGCGCATGGCGCCGGCGCTGGAGATCATGCTCGACGGCCCGATCGGCGCGGCCGCGTTCAACAACGAATTCGGCCGGCCGAACCTGGCCGGCTATTTCCGCAGCTTCGAGCTGGACGAGGGCACGCATGCGCGCGCCTACGACAAGCCGATCATGCTCGCTGGCGGCCTGGGCGCCATGGACCGCGGCCAGGTCGAGAAGCTCGGCATGAAGCCCGGCGACGCGGTGGTGGTGCTGGGCGGGCCGGCGATGCTGATCGGCCTGGGTGGCGGTGCCGCCAGCTCGGTGGCCTCGGGCGAGAGCGCCGAGGACCTGGATTTCGCCAGCGTGCAACGCGACAACCCGGAGATGGAGCGCCGCTGCCAGGAGGTCATCGACCGCTGCGTCGCGCTGGGTGCCGATAACCCGGTCGCCACCGCGCATGACGTCGGCGCGGGCGGCTTGTCGAACGCAATCCCCGAGCTGCTGCACGACTCCGGCCTGGGCGGCGTGATCGACCTGGACCGCGTGCCCAGCGACGACCCCTCGCTGTCGCCTATGCAGCTGTGGTGCAACGAATCGCAGGAGCGTTACGTGCTCGGCGTGCCGACGGACCGGCTGGAGGAGTTCGCCGCGATCTGCGAGCGCGAGCGCTGCCCGTTCGCCGTGGTCGGCCACGCCACCGCCGAGGAGCGGCTGGTGGTGGGGTATGGCGCGACGGCGGAATCGGTGTATGGCGAAAACGCCGCTTCGTCCGACAACGGGGCCGCGGATCGACCCGGCCCGGCGCAGCGCGCCGGGCGTTCGGATGACCCGCGCGGCAGTGCCGCGCAAGCGGGCCATCCTCACCCCATCGACCTCCCCATGGACCTGCTGTTCGGCAAGCCGCCGAAGATGCATCGCGATACGCAGCGTCCGGGCGACGCGCCGTGGCCGGCGTTGCGTTGGGACGGGCTGGACCTGCACGACGCCGCGCTGCGCGTGCTGGCGCACCCGGCGGTGGCGTCCAAGCAGTTCCTGATCACCATCGGCGACCGCAGCGTCGGCGGCCTGACGGCGCGCGACCAGCTGGTCGGCCCGTGGCAGCTGCCGGTGGCCGACTGCGCCATCACCTTCACCGGGTTCCACGGATTCACCGGCGAGGCGATGGCCATTGGCGAACGCACTCCGCTCGCGCTGCTGGATGCGCCCGCCGCCGCACGCATGGCCGTGGGCGAGGCGATCACCAATCTGTGTGCGGCGCCGGTCGAATCGCTGGACCGCATCAAGCTGTCGGCCAACTGGATGGCCGCGGCCGGTCACGACGGCGAGGACGCATTGCTGTTCGATGCGGTCAAGGCCGTGGCCATGGAGTTGTGCCCCGAGCTGGACCTGAGCATCCCGGTCGGCAAGGACTCGCTGTCGATGCAGGCGCAGTGGCAGGACGGCGGGCAGGCGCACAAGTCGGTATCGCCGGTGTCGCTGATCGTCAGCGCCTTCGCGCCGGTGGTCGACGTGCGCGCGCAACTCACGCCCTTGCTGGACCGCGACGAGGACTCGGAGTTGTGGCTGATCGGCCTGGGCGGCGGCAAGCAGCGCCTCGGCGGGTCGGTGCTCGCGCAGGTGCATCCGGACGCCACCGTGGCCGATGGCGGACTGCCGGCATTCGCCGGCCAACCGTCGGAGGACGGCAACCGCAACGGCGGCGTGCCCGACCTCGACAACCCGCAGCGCCTGCGCGACTTCTTCGAGCTGATCCGCGACGCGCGCGAAGCCGGCCTGCTGCGCGCCTACCATGACCGTTCCGACGGCGGCGCGTTCGCGACGCTGTGCGAGATGGCGTTCTGCTCGCGCATGGGCCTGGACATCAGCCTGGACGGCTGGGGCGAGGACCCGTTCCGCACGCTGTTCAACGAGGAGCTGGGCGCGGTCGTGCAGGTCACGTCCGAGGACCGCGCAGCCTTCGCCGACCTGGTGGCGCGCCATGGACTGATCGACTGTGCGCAGCGCATCGCGCGCCCGGTCGCCAGCCGTGTCGAGGGCCCGGACGCGGCCGCCGCCATCCGCGTGCTGGACGACGGCGAAGTGCTGGTGGAGTGGCGCTGGGACGCGTTGTTCGACGCCTGGTGGGCCACTACCCACGCGATGCAGCGCCTGCGTGACAACCCCGAATGCGCCGACGAGGAGCGCGCCGCCGCGCGCGACTTCAACGCGCCCGGCTTGGTGCCGAAGCTGGCGTTCGATCCGGCCGAGGACATCGCCGCGCCGTTCATCAATACGGGGGCGCGGCCCAAGGTGGCGATCCTGCGCGAGCAGGGCGTCAACGGGCAGATAGAAATGGCCGCCGCGTTCGACCGTGCTGGCTTCGAGGCGTTCGACGTGCACATGAGCGACCTGATCGCCGGCCGTGTCGCGCTCGACGGCTTTGCCGGCCTGGCCGCATGCGGCGGCTTCAGCTACGGCGACGTGCTGGGCGCGGGGCGCGGCTGGGCGACGTCGATCCTCGAGCGTCCGGCACTGCGCGAGGCGTTCGAGGCGTTCTTCGCGCGCGGCGACAGCTTCGCGCTGGGCGTGTGCAACGGCTGCCAGATGCTGAGCCAGCTCAAGCCCATCATCCCGGGTGCCGGCCACTGGCCGCGTTTCCTGCGCAACCGCAGCGAGCAGTTCGAGGCGCGCCTGGGCCTGCTGGAGGTGGTCGAGTCGCCCTCGATCTTCCTGCGCGGCATGGCCGGTTCGCGCATCCCCGTGGTGGTCTCGCACGGCGAGGGCCGCGCGGCGTTCGACAGCGCCGCCGACCAGGCCGCTGCGCGCGTGTCGCTGCGCTATGTCGACGGCGACGGCAGCGTCGCCACGCAGTACCCGGCCAACCCGAACGGCTCGGAGGGCAGCACCGCCGGCCTGACCAGCGACGACGGCCGCGTGACCATCCTCATGCCGCACCCCGAGCGCACCCTGCGCACCGCAAACCTCAGCTGGGCCCCGGCCGACTGGGGTGACGATTCGCCATGGCTGCGCATGTTCCGCAACGCGCGCGTGCAGGTGGGCTGACGCGCCCTCTGCACGGCCGCGGGAGGGCGCGCGCGACCTGCTAAAGTCCGGCGGTCACGGGCTTAGGAGGGCGGCGTGGGCGCAACGGCGGACGCGGTGGGCGGCATGGACGGCGGCATCGACGGCAATCCCGTCGAGGACCGCATCGTCCAGGTGCTGGTCGACAAGGGGCGGCTGAAGGAGGCCGACCTCGGTCGCGCGCGTCGGCTGCAGGCCGAAACCGGCGGCAGCCTGCTCACGCTGCTGTCGCGGCTCGGGCTGGTGTCGGAGCGCGACCACGCCGAAACCGTCGCCGAGGTCACCGGCCTGCCGCTGGTGTCCGCGCAGGACGCGCCGGACCTGCCGCCCGACGACGTCGCGCTCAGCGTCAAGTTCATGAAGCAGTTCCACGTCTGCCCGCGCCAGTCCGATGCGCAGGCGGTCGAGCTGCTGATGGCCGACCCGCACGACGACTATGCGCTGGACGCCGTGCGCCTGGCGATCCAGCGGCCGCTGCGGCTCAAGGTCGCGCTGCGGTCGGAGATCGACGGCCTGGTCGAGCGCTGGTACGGCCAGGGGCGCAGTGCGATGGGCGCGATCGTCGAAACCGCCGAGGGCGAGGCCGGCGACATGGACGATGTGGAGCACCTGCGCGACCTCGCGTCCGAGGCGCCGGTGATCCGGCTGGTGAACCTGGTGATCCAGCGCGCGGTCGAGATGCGCGCGTCCGACATCCACATCGAGCCGTTCGAGAACCGCCTGAAGGTGCGCTACCGCGTCGACGGCGTGCTGGCCGAAGGCGAAAGCCCGCCGCCCAACCTGACGGCCGCCGTGATCAGCCGCATCAAGATCATGGCCAAACTCAACATCGCCGAGCGCCGCCTGCCGCAGGACGGCCGCATCATGGTGCGCGTGCAGGGCAAGGAGCTGGACCTGCGCGTGAGCACCGTACCGACCGCGCACGGCGAGTCGGTGGTCATGCGCCTGCTGGACCGCGAGACGGTGGTCTTCGACTTCAAGCGGCTGGGCTTCACCGACAACTTCCTGCCGCAGTTCGAGAAGGTGTTGACGCAGCCGCACGGCATCCTGCTGGTCACCGGCCCCACCGGCTCGGGCAAGACCACCACGCTGTACACCGCGCTGAGCCGGCTCAACACGCCGGACGTCAAGATCATTACGGTCGAGGACCCGGTCGAGTACCAGATCGAGGGCATCAACCAGATCCAGGCCAAGCCGCAGATCGGCCTGGACTTCGCCCATGCGCTGCGCAGCATCGTCCGCCAGGACCCGGACATCATCATGATCGGCGAGATGCGCGACCTGGAAACCGCGCGCATCGCCATCCAGTCCGCGCTCACTGGCCACCTGGTGTTGAGCACGCTGCACACCAACAACGCCGCCGGTGGCATCACCCGCCTGCTCGACATGGGCGTGGAGGACTACCTGCTGACCTCCACGGTCAACGGCATCCTCGCCCAGCGCCTGGTGCGCCGGCTGGAGCCCGTGCATGCCGAGCGCTACCCGGCCAGCCCGGAAGAAATCGACAAGTTCGGCCTGCGCCGCCTCCAGCCCGAGGGCGAGATTTTCCTGTACCGCCCGCGCGGCTCGGACATCGCCCCGACCGGCTACCAGGGCCGCACCACCATCATGGAATTCATGGTGATGGACGACACCCTGCGCCGCGCCGTGATGCGCCACGCCGGCATGGGCGAGCTGGAACAACTGGCCCGCGAGGCCGGCATGCGCACGATGTACGAGGACGGCATCGCCAAGGCACTGGCGGGGCTGACGACGATCGAGGAAGTGCTGCGGGTGACGGAGGACGCGTGAGTGGCCGACCTTTCGGCTGGGCAACCAACTAGCCGTCATTCCCGCGCAGGCGGGAATCCATGGACTTTAAAGCCCTCAGGGAGGAGGGAGTGGAAAAGCAACCGTGTGTGTATCTGTTGTCCAGCAGCCGCAATGGGACCTTGTATCTGGGCGTGACTTCCAACCTGTTCGCCCGCGTCTGGCAACACCGCAAGCACTTGGTCGCTGGCTTCAGCGACCACCATGACGCTACTCGTCTGGTCTGGTTCGAGATGCATCAAACGATGGAAAGCGCGATTACGCGGGAGAAGAGGCTCAAGAAGTGGCAGCGCGCCTGGAAGGTCCGGCTTATCGAGGAGCGCAATCCTTATTGGAATGATCTGTGGCCTGAAATCCTGATGTGAGCGGTAGCCACGCGCTTGGTCGCCGCTGAGATTTTGGTTCGTCGTTCCCGCGAAGGCGCGAACCCAGTGACTTCGCTTCTTCTCCTTTGATGAAGGAGCAACGTCACTGGGTTCGCGCCTTCGCGGGAATGACGGTGGTAGTTCATTTCGTCACAAGCTCCAGCGCCAACCCTGAAACCCGAAATCCGAAGCACCCCATGACCCTCTACACCTACAAAGCCCTCAACGCCCGCGGCGAGCTGCTCCATGGCCAGATGGAAGCGGGCAGCGATGCCGAGGTCGTGCAGCGGCTGCAGGAGCAGGGCCATCTGCCGGTGGAGGCGAGGCCGGCCAGTGAAGGCGGGGGCGAGGCCGGGTGGCGCGCGCTGCTCAAGCCGCGGCCGTTCGCGGGCGCGCGCCTGGTGCAGTTCACGCAGCAGCTGGCGACGCTGCTGGGCGCGGGCCAGCCGCTGGACCGCGCGCTGACGATCCTGCTGGAGCTGCCCGAGGACGAGGCCGCCAAGCGCACCGTGACCGAGGTGCGCGATGCGGTGCGCGGTGGCAGCTCGCTGTCGACCGCGCTCGAACGCCAGCACGGCACGTTCTCGCGGTTGTACGTGAACATGGTCCGCGCCGGCGAGGCCGGCGGCAGCATGCACGAGACGCTCAGCCGCCTGGCCGATTACCTGGAGCGCAGCCGCGTGCTGCAGGGCCGGGTCATCAATGCATTGATCTACCCGGCGATCCTGCTGGTGATGGTGGGGCTGAGCCTGCTGTTCCTGCTGGGCTACGTGGTGCCTCAGTTTGCGCAGATGTACGAAAGCCTGGACGCCGAGCTGCCGCTGTTCACCCAGCTCGTACTGGGCGTCGGCCTGTTCGTGCGCGACTGGTGGATCGTGCTGGTGGTCGTGCCGGTGCTGGCGCTGTGGTGGGTCGACCGCAAGCGCCGCGACCCCGCCTTCCGCGAGCGCCTGGACGGCTGGCTGCTGCGCCGGCGCTTCTTCGGCGCGCTGGTGGCCAAGGTCGAGACCGCCCGCCTGGCGCGAACGCTGGGCACGCTGGTGCGCAACGGCGTGCCGCTGATGGCGGCGCTGGGCATCGGGCGCAACGTCATGGGTAACCGGGTGCTGGCGGCCGATGTCGCGGCGGCGGCCGAGGAGGTCAAGAACGGCGTCGCGCTGTCGACCGCGCTCGGTCGCGGCAAGCGCTTCCCGCGGCTGGCGCTGCAGATGATCCAGGTCGGCGAGGAGTCCGGCGCGCTCGACACCATGCTGGTCAAGACCGCCGAGACCTTTGACCACGAAACCCAGCTCGCCCTGGACCGCATGCTGGCCGCACTGGTGCCGCTGGTGACGGTGGTGCTGGCCGGCGTGGTGGGTGTCGTCGTGCTGGCGGTGCTGACCCCGCTGTACGACCTGACCGGCGCGGTGGGGTGATCGCCCAGCTGAACCGTTCCGGTTGGGTGGACCCGCCTGAACGCGCCGCACGCGCCCGGACGGTTCCGCATCGGTCGCCGGCCGGGTACGGTCGGCTTCTTTCCACGCACACGGATGGACTCACATGCGCACTGCCCCGTTCCACTCCCGGTCGGCCAACCCCCGATCGCTGACCCGTTCGCCGTCGCCGCTGCGGCAGGCCGGCATGAGCCTGATCGAGATCATCATCGTGATCGTGCTGATCGGTGCCGTGCTGACCTTCGTCGGCTCGCGCGTGCTGGGCGGTGCCGACCGCGCCAAGGCCAACCTCGCCAAGTCGCAGGTGACCACGCTGGCGCAGAAGGTCGAGTCCTTCCAGATGGACACCGGCCGCTTTCCTGCCACCCTCGACGAGCTGGTGACCGAGCCCGGCAACGCGGCAGGTTGGCTGGGCCCGTACGCCAAGTCCACCGAGCTGCTCGACCCGTGGGGCAACGAGATCGTCTACCGCGCGCCGGGTGAAAGCGGTCCGTTCGACCTGGTGATCCTGGGCAAGGACGGGCAGGTCGGCGGCAGCAGCTACGACGCCGACATCGCCTACGAGTAAGCGCGCGGACCGCACCCATGAAACGCCGCCGCGCCCGCGGGGTGTCGCTGCTGGAAATGCTGCTGGTGGTCGCGCTGATCGCGGCCACCACGCTGCTGGCGGCGGCTGCGCTGGGGGGCGGCTTCCGCGGCATGCAGCTGCGCTCGACCGCCAAGGAGATCGCCGCGCAGCTGCGCTTCACCCGCGCGCGCGCGCTGTCGACCGGGCAACCGCAGCGCTTCGTGATCGACCCGCGCGGGCGGCGCTGGGAGGCGGCCGACAGCCGCGACGGCGAGATCCCCGAGGCCATCGGCGTCACCTTCTACGGGGCCCGCCAGGTACAGCCCAGCGCCGGCGAGGGCGCGATCGTGTTCTTCGAGGACGGCGGCGCCACCGGAGGCCGGGTGCGGCTCAACGTGGGCGATGCCGCATGGAACATCGACGTGGCGTGGCTGACGGGTGAGGTGCGGATGCGGCGCGGGAGTGACGAGCCGTGAGTCCTTGCTTCGCGCCCATTCCGTTTCAGAACAGACCGCGCGCCCCGCGGACCCAGTCCGGCTACACCCTCATCGAAGTCATTGTCGCCTTCGCGCTGCTCGCACTGGCGTTGACGCTGCTGTTGGGCACGCTGTCGGGCGCCGCGCGCCAGGTCGGCTGGGCCGGCGATGCGGGGCGCGCGGCGCTGCATGCGCAGTCGCTGCTCGACCAGCAGGGCATCAGCGAGCCGATCCAGCCGGGTGAGCGCACCGGCGAGTTCGACGACGGCCGCTACCGCTGGACGCTCGGCGTGACGCCCTGGGCCGACCCGGCGCTGCCGCCGGCAGGCCCACAGCCGGTCGGCAACAGTAACCGGCTGTATCGGCTGCACCTGGCGGTGGCGTGGGGCGACGGCGGCCCACGCCAGCGACTGGACCTGCAGACGCTGCGGCTGGGG
>Ga0208375_1001945_pt1 | contig 20748 bp, 19 predicted proteins | sample RifOxyD1_FD_184038 | JGI IMG/M metagenome (GOLD analysis project Ga0208375, IMG submission 184038) | Soil microbial communities from Rifle, Colorado - Rifle Oxygen_injection D1 (SPAdes) | ecosystem: Environmental > Terrestrial > Deep subsurface > Rock core/Sediment | place: Rifle, Colorado... | reverse complement strand
CGTTAGGCCCCAAATGCTAGTAGGCATAGAATTGGTATAATAAAGTTCGCGGTAGGCTTCATCACTAATCATCCACATTTTATATTTAACACATAATTTTCCAAAATTAATCATGGTTTTATGATCAATAAATTGCCCAGTGGGATTGTCATAAGGAATAACTACCAAGGCACCAGGTTTTTCTTTTTTAATGACTTGTTCGATTTCAGATAAATCAGGGAAACTAAATACTCCGGACTTGTCTAATGTTCTAGAAACCGAAATAGTTCTTCTCCCAAGCCGTTTAGCAAGGGAGGTATAATTGGTATAAGCGGCATCAATTAAAAGTAAAGGGGACTCAGTGCTGCCGGCGTCGCCACAAGTTCCACAAATAACCAGTTCCATGGCCTGGCTTCCACCATCTGTTATCTGGGAGTATAAACCACTTCTATCAAATCCGCTGGATTCAATAATTTGAAGAAAAGCTTCGTTACATTCATCGGTGCCTTTTGTGGTGGTGTATTTTACAATGCCATCTTTAAATGGAGAATCATCCAAATCAAGATTGAACATCCGTTTTTGCATTGCTGGGTGCATTGGTAAGGAGACATTGCCAATAGCGGTATTCACTACATTTATTAAATCTTTTCTTTTATTGAATTCTATTTGCGCCAAGCGAATAGAGGATGGGAGGCGGTTTTGAAAATGGTTGGAGAGTTTTGGTAGTGTCATGGCTTGCTCATTGAAAATTAAGTTTATATTGAACTAAATTAATAATTTAAAGTTTGGGTATCATAAACGGGAAAAACTGGAAAATCAAAATTTTCTTTTGCTAGACGGGTTAATTCTTCGTGAGAAAGGTTATGATTCATATGGATAAGGCCAGCTTGAGCGGGGCGGATTTTTTTGATATAAGCAAAAGATTTTTCCACGGTAAGGTGGGTTTGATGGTCTTGTTCTTGTAAACAATTGATGATTAAAAGTCGAAGTTTTTGTTGAGTCAGAAAATCCACCACGTTAGCAGTTACTTCGTAACAATCAGGTAGGTAAGCAAAACCATCATGATAAAAGCATACGGTCTTGGTGTAGTTGTGAGGAAGTAGAAAAAAAGTAAAGGGTTCACCCATAATTTCAAGGTGTTTGATTTGGTCATTTAATTCAAATGTTTTTAATTTTAAAATGGGAATTCCCCCACCTAAAATTGGTCGATCTTTGTTAAATAATTTTTCTCTTTGAAAAATATAGGGGAAGCGCTCCACCAAATAAGGTTGGTGCAATTGAGTGCAATAAATATCTAGTTCGTGATTCTTTTTTTGATAACAAATTTGTCTGAGGTCATCAATGCCGTGAACGTGATCCGCATGTTCGTGGGAAATAAGTACAAAGTCAATATATTGAATTTTTTGTCGGAGCAATTGAAAGCGCAAATCCGGGGTAGCGTCGACTAGGATATGATGATTGCGTTTGGTCTTTAAAAAGATACTGGCCCGCAGCCTTTTATCATGAGGGTTATTGGACAAGCAGGTCTTACAATGGCATCCGATTATAGGTGTTCCTGTGCTGGTACCTGAACCCAGAATTGTAATATTATTTTGTGTCAATCTATTCATTTTTAAGTATAATAATTCAATTATTCATCGAGTGTAAATTATTACTTTTTTGAAAGGCTTTTTAATGGATATGACCAACTGGAAGTTTTTTGTTCTGTTAATTTTATTAACCCTGCTGTCTTGCTCATCTAAAAGTGAAAACGGGCTAAGTTATAAACTATTTGGTAGTAAGAATAATAGTGATCAGTTGATTGATATTAAGGCCTATAAATATACTTTAGAAAATGGATTGAGGGTAATTATCCATGAAAACCACAAATTACCTATTTTTTCTTATTACACTTTTTTTGATGTTGGTGGACGTTTTGAGCCTGACCATTTGGTTGGGGGTACTCATTTTTTAGAACATATGATGTTTAAAGGTGCAAAAAAGTATGGTCCGGGCTCTATTGAAAATATCGTGGAAGGAAATGGCGGTTTTAATAATGCTTATACCTCAAGAGACCTGACGGTTTATGACAACCATATGCCATCGGGCACTCTTGAGCAGATTATTGATCTAGAAGTTGATCGAATGCAAAATTTGTTACTAGAACCAGTCAGCTTTGAAACTGAACGAAACGTAGTATTAGATGAAAGACTGAGAAATTATGATTCTAATCCGCGCAACTTATTATTTTTAAGAATGATGGAAGCGATTTTTGAGAAAACTCCCTACGGTCGATCAGTTATTGGTACAAGTGAGGAGATAAAGAATATAAAACGAGAAGATATGCTCAAATATTTTCATGCCAATTATGCTCCCAACAATGCAGTTATCGTAATTTCAGGTGATGTGAATGTAAGCGAGGTCATGAAACAAATTACCCAAATGTATGGTCCGCTACCAGCGTCAGCAGATCTTTCCAAGTACAAAGAAAACATTAATCAGGACAAGCTATACCGACATCAAGGCCGATATAAAAGAGACATAGAAATAAATGGTATTAACCCTTATCCAATGTATATTTTAGCTTACAAGGGGGAAAAAGTCGGCACTCGTAAAGGTTTTGTCCTGGATATTTTAGCGAGCATTCTAGGCAGTGGAGAAAGTTCTTTTTTGAATCTGGAGTTTGTTAATTCAAAAAAACCAGTACTTAATAATGTCTATGCTGGTCATTACGCTTTGTTTAAAAATGGAGTCTTTATAATCGGTGGAGAAATGCTTCCCCAGCAAAAACTAAAACCGCATAAAACAAAGTTAATAAGTAGTCTTAAGAAAATATGCAATGATCAACAGTTTGCTATGGAACGAGCGGTAAAGAAAATAAAAAACCAATATCTCGTCCAAATGATCAATCAATTAAAAACTAATGAAGGTGTGGCCCATTTTTTAGGTCAGGAAGAAATAGCTTATGGTGATTTTGAATATTATAAAAAAGAATTTGAGATTTATAATTCCATAACTGCGGCAGAAGTCGTAAGAGTTTGTAATGAACTTTTTTCTAGTGATGAACATATATTTATAAGCATCTGGACAAAACATTTGAATAAATAGGGAGATTGCTGTGAACGTTATAAAGAATATTTTTTTCTGGGGTAGTCTTTTGTTGGTTACAAGCAGTTATGCTTTTATAAATGATAAAGATGAGTTGAAGACATTTAATTGGAATGGCATTGAAGTGGTGTGGATGGATGAACCCAGTCTACCTGCTTATGATGTGGTGATCTACTTTGCCGAAGGGGCATTGGGCGATACGGAAGGAAAAACCGGTGAAACCTATTTGGCCCTTTCCTTGATGGAAACAGGAACAAGAAGATATAAGAGGGAAGAAATTGCCGATAATTTGGAATATTTTGGTAGCGATTATGGCGCCAACGTTTTGCATGAATATTCAACTTACCGAGTATCGGGGCTCATTAAGGATCTATCTCCAACCATGATGAAGATTTGTCATCTTTTTAACGAGGCTAATTTTCCGGAAGATGAACTTAAAAAAGAAAAGAAAAGAATTATAACTTCGCTCAATCAGATGATTCAAGATCATGCAGAGTTGGCGAGTCGTGCCTTTAGAAATTTGACTTTGAAACATACTGCTTTTTCCAGGCCAGTAGAGGGGGATTTATCCAGTATAAATCGGATTACCCAGAATGATTTACTCGATCGTTTAAAGTTTTTAAAAGAAAGAGTCAGAAAAAAGATTTATGTAAATGCCCCACTCAAGATGGTTAAAGAGCTGGAAAGCATTATGGTCAATAATTGCAGATTTGTGGGAAATAAAAATGATTTTATTAGAACTACTCCTAAAACTGTGAGTAAACAGTCCCTTCAAAAAATTCATCTGATTACAGTCCCTAAATCTGACAAAGCTGAAGTTCGTCTTGGTCGAGTCCTAAACGGGGATGAACTCAGTTACCCCGAATTGGCTGAATTATCGGCGGGATATCTGGGAGGAGGGTTCACTTCTAAACTAATGGAAGAACTTAGGAAGAAGAAGGGGTTAGTTTATGGTGTGGGTGCCTCTGCGGCGTACCAGAAATATTATGGTCGGGCTGCGATAGTGACATCTACCAAAGATGATCAATTAGAAGAACTTTTAGTGTCAATTAAAAGAGTCATTAATGAAACAGAAAATGGTCTTATAGACGATAATGATTTTAATAGAATAAAAAATTACATAATCGGTAGTTATCCATTTAAATTTGAAAAAGGGAGTAGCTATCTTGATCAATTAATTTTCCTTGATCATGTTGGAAAAGATTATGATCAAATAAAAAAATATAAAGGGATCATGGAGAAATATACTAAGCTAGATGTGCAAAGAAAGGTTAAGGAGATTTTTTCCTGGGATAATCAATTAATCATAATTTTGGGTGAAAAAAAATTATTAGAAAAACTGGAAAAATTCGGAAAAGTTGAAGTTCATCCTTTTGAAAAATTTCTCTAAGAAATTATCATGGTGTTTGAATCACACTATTCGTTATAGGTTTGACCATCAACGTTTATAGTAGAGCCTGGATGAAAGGTAAAATCTTTCGCAAAGAGAGTACCGCTCAAAGTGGCAGTGGGGTAGGCGGTTACTTTTCCAGACGCTTGAATAGTTCCTTGAAATTTACCATAGATTTTGATGTTGTGGCATTTGATGGTTCCACTAAACTGTCCAACACTTTCAATACAAATATCAGAATCATCTTCAATGGTTAAATTACCCTCTACTAAAGAGGAAATATGGGTCGGTCCGGTTAAAAAGAAGTCCCCTTTGAGTTTTGAGCCTTGTCCAAATATTGAATGACATTCTTCTTTAAGTGTAAAATAGTCGGTCATTTAGGATTCCCTGGATTTTTAGATTGGATTGATTCGTTAAAAATAAGATCCCCTAATCTGTTGAACAAGAGAACTTTGAATTGCATTTTACCTGGTTTTAGCGGGAAATCAAAAGTTGCATCAACAAAGCGCAGTTTATTAAAACCAAAGATTTCGCCTCGGTTAAATATAATTTGAATTGCATCATCGGCAAAAGAATTTGGTGGATAAATTTGAATAAAATTTTCTACTTGCATGATGACAAATAAAAAACCGGCTTGCTTATTGCTTTCAGGAGAATTATTGAGCAGGTTAAATTTTAGGTGAGTTTGTTTGCCATCGAACTCTGGGGAAATAATTTTCTCTGTGACACCTTCAATACTGATAGATGCAGATTTTGATTGGTCGAGTTGACCAGGAGTGAAGCGAATAAGATTTAAAACATCTAGCTTATCAGTGGGGGGAGCGGTTAATTTTTTTTCTAATTCATTATTATGATCTTGTAAAATTTTTAGTTTTTGTGAAATATCTTCAGATTGATTTTTAAATTGTTGTTGATCCTGGACATCCTGTTGTTTAAAATCTTTGGTAAAATTAATATAGAATACCAACCCTATCAAAAGGCAGGTTAGAGATAAAAATGTAAGTGTTGGTAAACCAATCAAGAATAACCGAAGGAGAGATTTATTTAGTTGGTAGTATCTAGGTACGTTATGTTCATCATGAACGACAAAAGCTAGATGGTTTTTAGATGGATTGCGAGATTTCATTAATTTTTACTTATCCGGTTATCTTGGTGATTTGATTTAATATCAAAAAAACGGTTAGAAGGAATAAATGACGGAGTTTTGTCTAATTTGTTATAATCTTCAATTCCAGCTTTAGTCCACCTTTCTGCGACTATTTTCCAATTATAAAATTCGTCTTGCTTCAAATACAAAGTTTTTTTACCAATATCTTTGATGGTGTTAGAAGTGTAATCTTGGATAAAATTGACGGTAACATATTTCTGCGCCTGTAGTATTTCAATATATTTTAGGTCAATAATTGGTTTACCTGGATTGGAGAAAACCATTTTTTTATAGTTAACAAAAGTGTTGAAATTTTTATGACCAGGGTCTTTAAATTCGACTGGATGATAGTGTTTTTGGTATTCCTCTAGATTTTCCTCTGCCCAAGATGTTTTCCAGGTATTTATAAAATCAAGCAACGTTTTTTTTAAATTATTCCAATTCGTGCTATTTAAATAATTTATATTTTCAACGATTATGATCTGGCTTTTATTGATTTCGAGAAAGTGAGAAAGGTCTTTTAAGTCATTATTGGCAACTACCACACATCCTCTAGAGTCTAAGCCTTTGTCTATGCGAGTTTCATCGTTAGTGGAATGTAACCAGATTCCGCTTCCAGTTTTTTGTTCACTAGAATCCATGGGGTTGGGATAATTCATTACAAACGCACCAATCCCATAAATTTCTCCTTCCTTGCCATGTCTTCTAAGTAGTTCTTCTCTTGGAACAAACTGAGTGAAAACGTAAACTCCTTCTGGAGTCCGGTGATCACCTTGAAAAACCTTATCACCGCTTTTTTTCCCAGTGGCCATTTGATAAGTTTTAACCAGTTTCGGATTAGAGTCGGCATTTTCAAATAGATATAATTTATGAGTAGATTTTTCAGCGATCAATATGTGGTGTGACAGGTAGGTGTTTAGATTGAGAACAACCGAAGGCAAAAAATCTTCTGCCATTGTGTTATAGCACCCTAAAAAAAGGATGAAAGTGGTAAATGCGAAATTGGTAAAAACTGTTTTTCTCAACATGTGTCAATCCCTACTCATTCACTCGGGAATATTTAAAAATACATTGTATGCCCAATCCCTATAATTCTAGTATGACATGATGTGAATGATCAATAATAAAAAGATAATTTATTAGTCATGATTTGCCTTTAATTGAAGTTTTTTTGTCTAGTGATATTATTTGATTAATGATGCCCACTCCAAATAAAAGGAATTTCACCTTTATATGAGTTAAGAAAAGGTAGGTAACTTGTGTCACGAAAAAACAATGATGATAAATTACGAATAACTATTGAAAAGCATCAATTTGATCAAGACTTCGCAAAGACGCTGGATTCAACTAGCAACAAAAAAATTCAAAATATATTTGATAAGTCTATATCCGATGAAGATACAAAACAAACCAGTATTGCACTTGGTGGAAAAAATAAGAAGGAGCATGTTAAAAGCGAACATAAAGAAATCATTATCAATCTACCAGAAAATCCTAATAAAAATGATGATCAACAGCTGGAAAGTGAAGAAGAGGTCTCTTTACCTTCACTTGATTTGGAAAATGAGGATTGGAGTGATGAAACTGCTGTGGAGGATTTACAGTTTGATGAACCCCAGAGTCTAAAACCCGCAGACAAGGATTTGCAAATGGGGGATGAAGAAAATAAAAATGATGAAGGAAATGTGGATTTGGATTTTAATATTGATTTCAATGAACCACAAACCCAAGAAGAGGAAAAGGTGGAAAGCAAAAGTTCATTGATTGATGCCTTGAAAAATTCACAAGATGTCGAAAATGAATTTCCAGATGAAGTGGAAAGTGATGATGCTTCGCTGGACGATGTATTTGAAAATATCGAAGATGATGAATTATCTCCAACTATGGTGGATCTTAATAAAAAAAATATGTTGGAAAAAATGCATAATGATAACGAAGATTCCACGCTTGGTGGGTTTAGCATAGAATCCGATGTGATTGAACAAAAAGGACCAAGCTTTAATGCCATGCCAGAGGGATTTGACAAAAAAGTAGAAGCGAAATCGACACCCAAGATACCTGACGATGAAGCGAGTGACGGCTTTGTGGTGGATGAAATTAAGGATTTTGATTTAAGTGATGATGATGATTTAAACGCTCTAGAAGAAGTCACTAAAGTCGATAATATGAAAAATGTTATCCATGACAGCCAGAACTTCGAGGAAAAAAGATTGCCCACTTTTCCTAAATCGACTTTAAAAAAGTCAGATGATATTTTTGATGACATGAGTGTCACCAAGGTGGTTTCCCATGAAGATCAGCACGCTGAGAATTTTGATGATGAATCAGATGATAATACTGTACTAGATGAAAGTTTAAGTGAACTTTCAGTATCGAGCGAAACAACCAGGCTTTTAAAACCATCTGGGAGGTTATCAGCAGAGGAAAAAGATTCGATAAGCGAAGAGTCTCAATCATATGATGAAACCAAGATGCTTAAGCATCAAACTACTATCCGGATATTAAGAGAAGACCGTCAGAGCCTCCTGGATGAAATCGAAGATTTAAAAACTAAAAATCAGAGAATCCAAAAAGAAAATATTGGATTGAAAGCAGAGCTTGATGAGGTTCAGATTGAGCTAAGTATAATAAAAAAACGACATGAAGATGATATGCGAGAATTAAAGTATAATTTAAACTATTCGGAAGATCGCAAAAAAATCATGGAAGAAAAATTAAAGAAAAACCAAGAAGAGCTAGGTTCGGTAGGGGAGCGCGTACGACTTGACTTGGAAAAGTTAAGAAGAAAAGAAAAAGAGTTGGAAAATCAATTAGAACTGGTCCAGATGGATACCGCTAATCAAGTGCAAAACCGAGAAAATAAGATTTTAGATCTTAAACGAAAAATTGATGCGTTAGAATTTAATATGGAAAATACTATTCTTAAGGAACAAAAAACCCGCGAGGATAAGAAAAAATTAGAAGAGCGACTTCGCTCTATTATGAAAACTTTGAGAGGCTCAATTCGCTTGTTAGAAGAAGATATTGGACCCGATGATGAACTGTTTAAAGGACTTGACAGCTTATAGGTAATTTGTGGTGAGTAATATTACATATATGGATCAACTCATTTCACTGACGAAAATGGTCAGTCAGGCTAATCCTTGGGAGGATGAACAGATCTTGTATGAGCAGGTGGATGATTTTTTGCAGGATAGTTTTCAGCTAATCTCCCATGGAGTCTTTACCAATGGAGTCAATGCTTTGGGGCATCCTTGTCGTAATAGAGTTAGAAGTATCTGGAATAAAGATATGATGAGTTATGTGGTTAGTTTTGATACGCTCTATAAAATGGTCAAAAAAGTTTTGAAAAAGAAAAATAGTTTGAATAAAATACACAGGATCAGGATTGGTGAATTATATTTTTGTTTGTTTTATTACGGAATGCAAGAAGAACAAATGGTATGGGGTTATATTGTAAACAATGAAAAAATACAAACTGAAAATAAAATCTTTGAATTTCTCCATAAGTATTTAAAAAATTCATTTAGCTGCGCCCTCGAAATTAAAAAAATCAAAAGCAAATGTGCGCTGGCATTTATTGACGATATTACTGGTTTTTATAATCATAGAAAATTACTGGAAGATATTAAATATTTAATTGATAAAAATAAACGGCTAGGTGAATGCTTTTGTCTGCTCTTTATAGATATTGATCATTTTAAGGATGTTAATGATAATTTTGGTCATCTTGTAGGAACCAAATTACTTCTAGATATGTCTAAGCGGATTGCATCTATGGTTCGTGATCATGATTTGCTTTATCGTTACGGTGGTGATGAATTTGTGGTTATTTTAACCAATACCAAATATATTGACGTCAAGGATATTGCCACTCGGATTTTACATGGTGTGAAAAATAAAAAGTTCAAATTGTCAGCTGATAATGAATACCCCTTATCTGTATCTATTGGTATATCCCGATTTCCAGAGGATTCCTCCAGCAGTAAGGAGATTATATGCCTGGCTGACCGGATGATGTATGCCGCTAAAAAACAAGGCCGTGGCAAAGTTTGTTTAGTGGGTGAGAAATGTTGATTTTGGTAGTCAGTGATTTCCATTTGGGACGGGGTCGCTATTTCAGTAACGGACTTAAAAACATCTTAGAAGATTTCTTTGAAGATGAAAAATTTGCTGAATTTTTAGCCTATTACTCCACGGGAAAAAACTATTTAAAAGAAATCCATCTGGTTTTAAATGGAGATATTTTAAATCTGTTACAAATTGATATTGATGGCATCTTTACCCATGTGGTGGATGAACAATTAACCATTAATGCACTAAAATTAATTCATAAAGGACATCCAATTTTTTTTGAAGCGATCAAGGAATTTTTAACAAAACCCAACAAAACTATTACCTACATTATTGGAAATCATGATGCAGCGATGATTTTTGAAGGTGCTCAATCGGAATTTAACCGGATTGTAGAAGGACAGATCAGCTTTTCTTTTTCCAAAAATATTCATGGCGTTTACATAGAGCATGGACATCGTTTTGATGTGGTTAATACCGTGGATGAAAAAGATTATTTTATTATCGGCCCTGGGAATAAGAAAGTGATCAATCTACCCTGGGCATCTCTTTTTTGTATTTTAGTTTTGCCCAAACTTAAAAAAGAGCGGCCCTATTTTGACAAGATCAGACCCCTGAGTGCTTATATTAAGTGGTGCCTCTTTCATGATTTTCATTTTTTCTGGAGAATAATTTATTTAAGCGCAGTTCATTTTCTTAAGGCCAGTTCCTCTGAGTATTCCAAATTAAACAGAGGTCTTATTTCTACTTTTAAAATGTTCCGCCATTTCACTCATTATCCACGTTTCGATAAAGTGGCCAAAAAAATCTTAAGAAAATCCCATCAATATTCTATCGTGATTTTGGGCCATGTGCATTTATCTGAATGGCGCAGGTTTCCTGAAGGGAAACAATATTTCAATAGTGGTTCATGGAATGTTATTCCTTCGGTGGATGTGGCCAAACACGAAGATGTGGCGAAATTAACTTATATTGTGGTGGATTTGCATTCAAAAACCGGGATCATTCATAATTCAAGTGTTAATAGCTGGTTTGGTAGTTGGAAACCGTACAAAGAAGAAGTTTCATCGCGTCTTTAGCTGGCTAGTACGATACTTAAGAAACCTGTATTTTTTATAAAATAAAAATTTAAAAATTGCATCTACATTCTAGAAAAGCTAAACCTCATATTATGAAGTTGTGCTATATTTCAATATTTCTTTTTTTTATTATTTTTAAGACCTATTCATCTTGCATGGATTTAACCGTTGTAAAAACTGGTCGCTTAAGTTCTTATGATGGTTTTTGTAGTCGGAATAAAGGAGAATGTGATTTTAAAAAATTAGAAGTTATTGACCTAAATGAGCACACTTGGCACTTATTAAATTCTGTAAATAAAGCGGTCAACCTTGAAATAAAATTCCAGTATGATCTTGATTTGTATGGATATGAAGAGTTTTGGTCTTATCCTACAAATCTCCAAGGAGACTGCGAAGATTTTGCGCTAGAAAAAAGAAAACGCTTGGTTGGGCATTCTATACCGAGAGGGGCCTTAAGAATAATTATTGGCTGGCATCGGGAAAAATATTATGCACACGCTCTTTTAAGTGTTGAAACCAACCAAGGTACCTTGATTCTTGACAACGAAACTGATGAAATTATGTGGTGGTATGAAAAACCATTTATGTACGAAAAAAGAGAGTATTTGGACCAGTTATGGGAATACTTCGAGCAAGATTGGTAATCAAAAGTCACTAATTCGTACAACTCTCAAGTTGTTAATAAATAAAGATTATTTTTAATTTTAACCCCATCCATGTAAACCAGTTAGGAAAAGATTACACGGTGCGCCAATATGGCCGTAGTTTTGTGATATTCTCCCTTCATAAAATTAACTCAAAATGAGGAGTTTTTATGAAGTTATGCCAAATGCTTATTATTTGTGCTATGCTTGCAGTCTTATTAAGTTGCGGAAAAGATAATAAAGCGGGGGGAGTTAATACTTCCTCAGAAAATAATTCGCTTAATTATTCTCTAACTGACGGCGGATGTTCAACGACGCAATCTTTCAGTGGAAGTAACTCTGAAGATATCAAGCGAAATTATTGCGAGAGTTTAATGAATGATTTATTAAATAATGACTGTGCCTCCAATGAGAGACATCGTTTATTTTATGTACAAAAATGTGATGAGCTGGACATGGAGTATGATTCAAATCATTATTATCACTATAACTCAGCACCATACTCTACTAAGTTTAAAGTGAGATATAACTATAGCAATCCTAATGCATGGTTTTATATCAAAATTCGAGGAAATACTTATGAAGAATATCGATATGAATTAAAAAAGAACTTGCTGGATCACCAAATCAGATTTGAAATGGGTTCTTATCAAAGAAGACAGATGTTTAATAGGCATTTCCAGGGACAAACCTATTATCTTTATTAAAACATAACTTAAGGCCGGTTTTAATCACCGGCCTTATTATTTTGCTTTACTTTTTTCTAGCAACTTTCTTTTTCGTGGCCTTCATGACTGGTTTAGGGGAGTGTTTGGCAATTTTATCTCTGATTTTTTTTTCTACCATGGATTGAAATTTGGCGAGTTCTTTTTTTTGAGCACCAATATATTCTTTAATTTTTTTAATTTCAGTTTGCGCAAGAGTATCAAGTTTTTGTTCAATCTTTTTTCGCTCTTCCCAAACTCTTTTTTTGAGAACCTGGACATCACCATCCAAAAACTTTTTTATTTCTTGTTCAGCGATGGCAATTTTCTTTTTAAGATTGTCTTTAACCATTTTAATTTTTTTTTCATCTATGTATGATTCAAAAATTCTTGGAACATCAAATTTAATGTGAATTTGTTTTTTCTTGACCATAAAATCCCCTTTATTATTAGATTATTGGGAAATAATCTATTTGATTTAATGCTGCATATTTATTTAACTCAATGGTTTTGTCAATTAATTGTAAATTACCTAGGTTAATGGATTCAGGTCGGGCCGATAATATGTTACTGAGCATTTCTATGTCTTTTTTAAATTGAGTGGGAAAAGCATGTTTTATCCAGTCGTAAATGCTTTCAAGATCATATTGTCCAAAAGGACAAAGCGTATGATTAATAACTAAATTAAGGGGAGGATGTCCCTGCAAAAAATGGGTTTTAGAGGTAGCATCTAAGTAAAGATAATGTTTTTCTTTAATTAAAGTAGCGATAATTGTTTGGCGTATGGAATTTAAAGTTTCACTGGAAGTTTGACTTTTTTCTTCTTTGTGGTTGTCTAAAACTGTCAGTTGCAAGTATTCAGTGAAAAGATTTTTATAAAGACCTTGGAGAAATTTAATGGGAATTATTTTTAAGTTTATTTTGTAGAAATCACAAAGTTTGGTAAGAGTGTCATAGACCAGCGTGTCAGTGTGACTGTCAGGCATAAAAACAAGATGAATTGGAATATTTTGCTGGGAAAACGTTTTACAAAAAAGTAGTAGGCCCAGGTCGTGTAGTTGGTCACCAAAACTTAGGATAATCGCTTGAGCATGATTTTTTTGATAGAATGATATGATGTTTTGGGTTTTTTGAACCAAGATATTTTCTAAAATAAGCTTATTATCATTAGTCATGTACACCTTTTTACAATGTGACCTTCTAGACAAAGAGTCATGTCACCTATAAAACTTAAATGCATTTAATATAGTTTAGGCCAGTTAGCTTAAGGAAACAATATGTTAAAAGAAAAAGTTCTTATAATAGGTGGAGGTCTCGCTGGATGTGAGGCGGCATTTAAGTTAGCCGAAAATGGAGTTGAGGTAGTTTTATATGAATCGAAAAAAAATAACCCCAATCCGGCACAAAAGCTAGCTACTTTAGCTGAGCTTGTTTGCACGAATTCACTTAAATCGGTTAATGAAACCACTGGGCATGGATTGCTAAAATTTGAGATGGAGAAATTGGGATCACTTATTTTACAAGTGGCCCATCAGTCGAAAGTGCCAGCCGGGGATTCACTTTCAGTTGATCGTGAGGTTTTTTCTACCACTATTACTGAAAAAATGGCTGCGCATAAAAATATTGAACTCATTTTTAAAGAAGTTTTTGATCCGAGCGAAATGTTGAATAAACACGGTTGTCAGCGAATGATTATTGCTTCGGGGCCACTGACTACCCCGGTTTTAACTGATTGGATCAAAAATAATTTTTCCAGTGATGATTTATATTTTTATGATGCTATTGCCCCAGTAGTGGATGCTGATAGTTTAAATTATGACAAACTTTATTTTAAGGATCGTTATAAAGATCAAGTCGAGGGGAATTTTGCGGACTATCTGAATGCGCCTATGAACGAAGATGAATACAAAAAATTTGTCATGGAATTAAAAACTGCGCAAAAAGTTCCGACTAGAAATTTTGAGGAATATGTTTTTTTTGAAAGCTGCCTCCCTATTGATTTGATGGCAGAAAGAGGGGAGGATACTCCTCGTTTTTCATGCATGAAGCCGGTGGGATTAGAAACCCAAGATGGACAAACTCCCTATGCCGCGGTCCAACTTCGACGTGAAAATTTATTGGGAGATGCTTATAATTTGGTGGGATTTCAAACCAGGCTAACCTATCCAGAGCAAAAAAGAATTTTTAGAATGATACCAGGTCTTGAGAATGCCGAATTTATTCATCTAGGTTCAGTTCATCGTAATACCTTTATCAATGCAAAAAAATTGCTTAGTTTTGATCTCTCTACTAAAAAAAATTCAAATATTTATTTTGCTGGTCAAATTATGGGAGTGGAAGGCTATACCGAAAGTGCTGCGATGGGGTTATATGTAGCCTATCAGATTTTAAGAAGCCTGAACCGTCAAGAAGTAAGTAAATGGCCGTATGAATGTGCCATAGGGGCCCTTATCAATCATATTATGACTCAAGAGGTGCCTCGCCCTACCAATATCAATTTTGGACTTTTGCCCAGGATTGAAATGAGTCACCAAAAAAAGATTCATCGCTCAAAATACAAAAATTTTAAAAAAGAAATGATGGCAAAAAGAGCTAAGGAAGCCTTTTCAGAGTTTTTAAACCAGTATATGATTGGCCTTTAATTGAAAATAGTGATGGAGTAATAGTTATGGATAAAAAAGTAATTTTAGTTGCCGGTGCCGCGGGATTTATTCCATCAACGCTATCAGAATTTTATCTTAAACAAGGTCATGAAGTCATAGGACTTGATAATTTTATTACCGGAAGCCGTTCCAATGTTGAAATACTAAATCAATATAAAAATTTTAAGTTCTATGAATGTAATATTTATGAATCGCTTCCCAATTTTAAAAATCAAAAAATAGAAGAAATCTTTTCCTTAGCATCTCCAGCTTCACCGGTAGATTTTCAAGTGCTCCCGATGGAGATTCTCCGAGTTAATTCGGAAGGCACCATGCATTTGCTCGATTTGGCCATGGAAAAAAAGGCAAAATTTCTGGAGGCTTCGACCTCTGAGGTCTACGGAGACCCAGAAATTCACCCGCAAACGGAAGAGTATTTTGGCAACGTAAATACTATCGGCCCACGCTCATGTTATGATGAGTCCAAACGTTATGCGGAAGCTCTAACGATGAATTATCATGTGCATAGAAATGTTAACACCCGGATTGTTAGAATTTTTAATACCTATGGGCCACGGATGCGACCCAATGATGGTAGGGTAATTCCAAACTTTATCAACCAAGCACTACGAGGAGAGGATCTTATTGTATATGGAGATGGTAGTCAAACCAGATCTTTTTGTTTTGTCGATGACCTGGTTTGTGCCATGGATATTGTGATGAATTCCAATTGTCATACACCGGTAAATATTGGCAATCCCGATGAGTATTCCATATATGAGTGTGCTCAAAAAATTATTGAAGTTCTTCATAGTAAATCTAAAGTTGTTTGCAATAATAATCTACCTAAAGATGATCCCAAAAAAAGAAAACCGGATATTAGTAAATTAAAAAGTCTGGCACCTTATGAACCCCAAGTCAGCTTTAGTGAAGGGATGAAAAAAACGGCTGAGTACTTTAAACATCTAGCTTTATAATTTCATTTTTGGTGATTGATAAAAATTCATGTAAAATCATGGCGGTGGCGCCCCACACGACTTTGCCCTGAAAATCAAAGTAGGGAATTTCATAAATGGCCCCAAGGTGGGGCACGTGACGAAGGGTTTTAATATTTTTTGGATCAGCTAATTCATTGAGTGAAACATTAAAAAAATTTTTTACTTCATGCTGGCAAGGATTAAACTGAGGTTTATCATTTAAATAACCAATGATGGGCGAAACCATAAATTGACTGGGTGAAATAGGGGTCTGACTTAAATGGCCTAGTATTTCTATACTGGTGCAATCAATGCCAAGCTCTTCATTGGCCTCTCTTAAAGCACATTCGATTTCATTTTCACCAGGATTCAATTTGCCTCCTGGCAAAGCGATTTGCCCAGAGTGAATGCCACCATCCACAACTCTTTCAATGAGTGGAAAAAACAGAGTGTTCTGCTCGGGATAAAGGGCTATCAGCACGGATGCTTGGTTGAATCTACTGAAATCTTTTGCAAAATTTTGTCCGATTCCGGAAACCAGTTTTGGTCTCATGGAGTCGTGCGATAAACGACCTGGTAGTGGGGTCTTAGAAAGTGTGCTTTTTAGGGTTTTAATAAGCGTATTTTTCATATATCATTTTAACTATCTATGTAAAAATATCACTATCATGTTCGTAAGGATGTTTCAATGAAACTGGATGATTTGATTAATAAATATTTCTTAGAAGAAGATGAACAAGAGAAGATAAGATTATTTCAGGATATGAAAAATAATCTGGGATATGACGATTTAAATACAGAATACTTTTTAGCTTTGGCCTTTAAATATAAAAATGCTAGACAAGACAAAAAACAAATTTTTATTTATCAAGATGAGTTACCTTCATCGATTACAGCAAATGCTTCCATAGCTTGGCCTACAGCCATTTTAGATGAGAGTATGCTCAAATATCTTCCGCATACTTCTTACCGTGATATTTTGACCAAGTACGAAGGAAAAAAATGTGAAGAGGTGGTGTTGTGGATAAAGAAAATGCAAGCAGGTACTGGTTCTTCTATTGAAAGAAGAAGATATTTGTCTAATTTGTTTAAAAAAGAATTTGGGCAAGTGGTTATTGGGGCCAAGGGTACTGATCTTTATGTGGAAATTAAACCCGATGTGATGGTAAGTATTGTGGAGCTACAACTTCTGCAAGCGATTAATCTTGCTGAAAGTAAAATGTTTGCGGGTGTAATTTTACAAGATATTGTTAGTAAGGAGACGGAGCGATCTCTGGAAGAGATATGGAATAAAAAGTCAGCTTTGCACGGTGGACGAAAATATCTTGATATAATAAATAATACCGAAGGACTGGGAGTAGTCGAGAAGATCTTTCAGCACATGATTCCCACTATAGACGAAGATGGTTGTTTTAGTTTTAATCGCATGGCCCCAGCAGGGCATGGATTATTTGGTATTGAGGCTTTAAAAGCCGCTATCGTTCCTAAGCATCGGCCAGATATTACCAATAAAATACTGATTTCTTCGATTGGAAATGGTGAAGATCTGGGGAGTTCGCCCGACGAAGTAATGATTTCTTGGATGTCAAAAGAAAATATACCAATTGCTATGGTGACCACTACCAAAACTAAGAATGATTTAAAAGGCGGACAGATTTCCATACTAAAAGAAGATGATAAATACTTTGCTACTATTATAGAGAAGGCCCAAGCTGAGCAAAGTAATCAGTTGGAATTATTTTACGAGTTGGGACTTAGAGAAAATGATAAAGATGCATTTTTTAACACTAATATGGTGCTGATTAACTATAGTGTACTTATACCGATTATTGAAACTATAGTTTTTGAAATTGGCACGAAAGAATTTTTCAGAGAAATCACCCCCGATCTTATTGTGAATGGAAAAAAACAAGTTGATCCAGATGGAGTTGAGCGAAAGTATTTTCAAATTGAAGGTGCCTTGGGATCTGTCATTCTTAATTTGGATAAGTTTTATAGAAAAAAATATCAAAAACCACTAGTACACTTTTTAAATGTTGAGACTGAGTATCGTGATCGTTTTTTTTCACCCATCAAAAACAGTTTTGATTTTATGATGAAGTTTTATTCTGATCGATTTTATCTTGACAAAGAAAATTTCAAGCTGATCAACCAAAGCGACGATATTCCTATGGTTGATTTGAAAGATGATTATTATAAAGATGTTTATAATACCTTAAGTGATTTTGCCTACGTTTCTATTATACAGCTCGAAAAGTTAGAAGTGGAAGGCAAGGTCAACTTTTCTCACCTTACTTTGCGAGGACGGGTAAAAGTGATTAACCGTTCAGGAAAATATTTTAATTTAACTACGTTTTTAAAGGCCAATAATCAAAAACTAATACTTGAAAATGTCGATGTTTTAATAGATGCTGACGGAAAATGTCAAATCACACCAATCACAGCATCGATATAAAAGAAATAGATAAATATTTTCCTTTATTAAATTAAGCTAAGAATAAATTAATCTGAAATAGCGGTTTGTCGAAAAATTGGCATGCCTAAAGTTTGGTTTATTTTTGCGTTATTTTTTCTTTGTTTTCATACCTTTCCAAGCGAAGATAAATCGGATCAAAATCGTCAAGTAAATGTGTCTTATACTAGTAATCAAATTAATGTCAATTTTGCTTTATCGATCAATGATATCAGCAAAAGTTCAGAGGATGTCGTAAGTTTTGCTAAAGACATCAACCTGACCAATACGCTAAAAAGAGCTAAGCTTCCTTATCAGGTAATTACGGTTTTTAGCAAGTTAGGAGATATCAAGGTAGAGTATGAACTTGGTGATGAATATGAATATGATGGTAGCCAGTTAGCATTTGAAACTATCAAAAAATACCGTTGTGGCAATCACGTTCGTGCGATGGAACCTGATGAAGAATTCCATCAGAAAAACCTGACCCCATTTTATACGATTGAAACCCTCGGTGATTTTAGAAATATGCCAATTAGTCGGGTAATTGTTTATCCCATCAGATATAGCATCAAAGAAAAGCGCTTTTTATTTTATCCTAATATTAAATTTACTATTTCTGATAAACATCAAAGCATTATTCAATCTAACATGACAACCATCTATGAGACTATGAATAACAGATATCTTATTGTTTCACCAAGAGTATATCTGGATAAGTTTATAACCTATGCTGATTATAAAAGAAGTCATGGATTTGAGGTTGATCTGGTGGCAAAGGAAGAGCTTGGGAATAATTTTTATGAAATCAAAGCTTCCCTTAAAAAAAGATATCTAAATCCACTAACTCGTTTTAGTTATGCCATGTTGGTAGGTCATGAAAATATGTTTCCTACTGAATACGTCAAAACGTCTTCTAGTGATCAAACCCCCAGTGATCATAATTATTTTACTTTTGGAGAAGATCAGGATGCTTGGGCGGATGTCATCTATTCCAGAATGACTATAAAAAATGAACAGGACTTGGAAGGACAACTTGAAAAGTTTATGGACTATGAAGCCGAAAATAATATGCACCAGGATGTGTTGGCCCTGGCCTCGGATGAAGGGGAAAACCCTTCAGACAAAGAGATGATGGAAACTCTTTTACAACCAATAAGCGATCATTATCAAATTAATAGAATGTTTCAAGAAGACAGTGAAACCACGGCCCTCAATGTAATCAAGGCATTTTCAAGTGACTTAAGATGGATTTATTATTTAGGCCATGGCACGGGGAATGCTTGGACTTCTCTGTTTGATAATAAAAGTTTTACTACTTTAGATATGCGCAAAATTTCCTATAATCAAATTAAACCAGTTTTAATTGATATTTCCTGTAGTAATGGACGTTTTTCTATAAATAAATTTGGTGAGCGTTTTTTAAACACTAATAATCAAGCAGGCGAATCAGTGGGAGTTGCTTCATATTTTGGGGGGACAGTCAGTATCTCCTGGCAAGCGCCGGCCATTATGGCACAAGGAATATCTCAAAACTCACTCTCATCAAAAACCCTAGGTGAGGCAATTTTAAAAGGGAAATTTTATTTATTAAATCACTATTCTGATTTAGCGGAAATTAAAGATACTTTCTTATGGATGCACTTACAAGGAGATCCGACTCTTACGTTGGATGGTATTTAAAATTAATGCTTACAATACGCGTTGATTGAATTAAGGCGACAATTTTCTGTAATTCTAGTGTGGTATGAATCACTGATAAGAGAATAATAAGGTCAAGATCGGGAGGATATATGCAAAATTGTTTAGAAGTCTTAAAACAGGCCATTTCATTTGAACGTAAAGGATATGAATTCTATAAGCAAGTGGCCAATCAAACTTCAGGGAAGGCCGTAAAAAATTTATTTAATCATATGGCAAATGAAGAACTTTTGCATGAGGAAATTTTGGCCAAACAGTTTAAATCATTAAATGAAAATAATAAATTTGCTAAAGAGGATTATCATAAATTTGAAAAATCCCATGAACCAATTGATGCATTTTCTACCGATTTGAAAAATGAAATTGTATCGGCAAGTTATGAAGCTGCTGCCATTGCCGCCGCTATTAAATTGGAAAAAAACTCACTGAACCTTTATCTGAAAAGATCTCAAATCGCTACAGACGCAGAAGAAGTGAAACTGTATAAATGGTTGGCGGAATTTGAACAAGGGCATTTGGATGATCTGGTTGAAATTGACCAGGAAATTCGGGAAAAAATCTGGTATGACAATAGATTTTGGCCAATTTAACAATTTCTAAGCAGCTTTTTTAATAATATTATCAATTTCTTTTCTTTTCTCTGGCACAAATTGCATTGGTTTGGAGAAAAGAAATCCTTGAATGAGGTTAACTCCTAGAGAAGTTATAATATCAAGATCTTCTTTGTTTTCTACGCCTTCCGCAATAATTTTTGAACCCAGTTGATTTGCCCGCTCGATAATAAGCTTGGCCTTTGTAAGTTTTTCATCGCACTTGGAAATCCCCAGCACGACCGCAATATCTATTTTTACAAAGTCAGGTTTTATCAGATT
>Ga0208375_1001944_pt1 | contig 20763 bp, 23 predicted proteins | sample RifOxyD1_FD_184038 | JGI IMG/M metagenome (GOLD analysis project Ga0208375, IMG submission 184038) | Soil microbial communities from Rifle, Colorado - Rifle Oxygen_injection D1 (SPAdes) | ecosystem: Environmental > Terrestrial > Deep subsurface > Rock core/Sediment | place: Rifle, Colorado... | reverse complement strand
TGGCGAAGTTCATGTAACTCAAGAATATAGGGAAAAACAAAGAGACATGAAAGAGAAACAGATAATTGAATTTATAATAAGAAATTGTGCAGATCCAAGAACAAAAGCGCCATTCACGCCCGACAGGATATCCTCTTCAATGAAACAAGCAGGAGTAAGGGTTGATGAAAATAGGGCAACAGATGAACAGGCAATACTAATAATCAAACAACTTGAGAAATTGCTTCCGATCAGGATGTCAACAAAGAGGATTAAAATTGTTATTCCAGCAACACATGTTGGAAGAGCATACGGTCTTTTCAAAGACGTAAAAAAAGAATCAGAAGATTGGCTTCAGGACGGATCAATGTCAGTAATAGTAGACATTCCAGCAGGAATGCAATTAGAGTTTTATGACAAACTCAACGGCCTTACACAAGGAGACAATATTACTGAAGAAATTCAGGAATAAATTAGGGATAAATTTAATGATCATATAAATAAAAATACGCTCAAAAATCAAAGGATTTTTGGCGCCCTAAAAAGTTTATCTTTTTGGGTGCGGGAAATGTTTGCATTTCCAAGCGCGCCGAAAATATAAAATATTTTCGAGCGAATAAAATACATTTAGGAGTAAAAATGGATAAAAAAGAAAAAAAGAATATAGAAAAAGATGAGGAAATTAATGTAGAGGAAAAAACAAATCCAGAAGAAATAGAACAAGATAGAAAAATTGTTGTTCCAGGAGAGGTAATTGAATCTGGTTCAGATTTCTTACCAGGAGAAGGAACAAGAAGAGAAGGAAAAGAAATTGTTTCAATGAGATTTGGATTACTTGACATGAATGATAAATTAATAAAAGTTATCCCGTTATCTGGAGCATATGTTCCAAGACCAGGGAATGTCGTCATCGGACACGTTTATGACATGACTTTTAATGGATGGCTTATCGATATAGCGAGCCCATTCAATTCTTTCCTTTCAGCAATGGAAGTCGGGAGATTTGTAAATAAAAATGATTTGTCTGAAACATTAAATTTCAGAGATATTGTTGTTGCAAAAATCAAAGACATAAAATCCAGGGGAATTGATTTGACAATGAGGGAAAGAGGTTTAAAAAGATTAGAAGGAGGAATGCTAATAAGAATAAATTCTGCAAAAGTCCCAAGAGTAATCGGGAAAGCCGGAAGTATGGTAAGCATGCTTAAACAAGAAACAGGCACTAACATTATTGTTGGACAAAATGGAATTATTTGGATTGGAGCAGAGGACGTTGAAAATGAATTGCTTGCAAAAAAAGCAATAGAATTCATCGCAAATAAACCGTTTATACATGGTTTAACTGAACTAGTCAAAAAATTCTTAGAAGATGAAAAGAAAAAAATGAAAATAACAATTAAACCAATTGGTCCAACCACGGAGGAAAATTAAAATGACACCAAAAACAACAAAAAGACCAGACGGAAGGGCAAATGATGAATTAAGAGAAATGAAAGCAAAAACCGGCATAGTAAAAAATGCTGATGGAAGTGCGATGTTTTCATTTGGAAATACTGTTGCTATAGCCGCAGTTTATGGTCCAAGAAAATTATTGCCACAACATCTACAAAATCCAGAAAAAGGAAAATTAAGATGTTATTATGACTTAGCTTCGTTTTCTGTAACAGAGAGAAAGAAACCAGGTCCAAGCAGAAGAAGTTCAGAAATTTCTTTTGTAACAGGAAAAGCTTTAGAGCCAGTAATTAGATTAGATAACTACCCAAATACGGTAATTGATGTCTATATTCTAGTATTACAAGCAGATGCCTCAACAAGATGTGCAGGAATAAACGCTGCAGCCATGGCATTAGCAAATGCCGGAATCCCTATGGATGAAATGGTTACATCGGTCTCTATCGGAAAGATGGGGGACATTATTGTTGCCGATCTTACAAAGGAAGAAGAAGACTTTACAATAGAAAAAAATGGAAAAGAAGAAAAAGCTGCTACAGACATTCCAATCGCAGTATTATCTAGAAGTAAAAAAATTAGTTTATTGCAATTAGATGGAAAATGCACAAAAGAAGATGTCAAAGAAGCAGTGCAATTAGCAAAGAAAGTTTCTTCAAAAATAAATCAGGTACAAATGGAGGCACTTAAAAAAGTGAAATAATAAAATGGAAACATCTGAATTAACAAAACAAAGAATTGAAGAATTATTAGAGAAAGGAAAAAGACTTGATGACAGGGGAATAAATGACTTTAGAGATCTTGAAATTGAATTCGAAATTTCAAACAAAGCTGAAGGAAGTGCTCTTGTAAAACTTGGAGATACCCAAGTTATTGCAGGTATTAAGATGGGTATAATGACACCATTCGGAGATTCTCCTGATGAAGGGGTATTGATGGTTGGTGCAGAATTGTCACCATTAGCTTCAGATAGATTTGAAATGGGACCGCCACAAATAGAGTCAATAGAATTAGCTAGAATTATCGACAGAGGAATCAGAGAAAGTCATTGTATTGATATGAAAAAACTTTGTATTACTCCTGGAGAAAAAGTCTGGTGTATTTATGTAGACCTATACATTTTAAATGCAGATGGAAATCTTATTGATGCAGGTAATCTTGCAGCAGTAGCAGCATTAAATACAGCGGTTTTTCCAAAACTTGATGAAGAAAACAAAATTCTTTTTGGAGAATTTACAAAAGAAAGATTCCCAATGAAATCTATGCCAATTACAGTAACTTCATATAAGATAGATTCAAAATTTTTGATAGACCCTGTACAACAAGAAGAAGATTGTGCAAAAGCAAGAGTCTCTGTTAACATGGTCTTTGGAGAAGAAGAATATATCCATGCAATGCAAAAAGCAGGAGTTGAAGCATTGACAGAAGAACAAATTGTGGAAGTGATGGAAGAATCGTCAAAACAAGGCCGAAAGCTTTATAACGCAGTCCAAGCAATTGTTAATAAGTACAACGGCTCTAAAAAGTAACTACCTAAAATGAGTTTAAATAAATTCGACATAAAAGATTATTCAAAATATGAAATTGCAAGAATAGTCGGAGCAAGAGCTTTGCAAATAAGCTATAATGCACCAATTCTTATAAAAATTTCAAAGGATGATCTTTTATCTTTAAATTTTGACCCAATAAAAATAGCCGAACTTGAATTCAATGAAGGTGTTCTTCCAATAACTGTTAAGAGGCCAATTCCAAAAAGAATTGAGCATAAATTAAAGAAAGAAAGAGAAATCATTAAGGAAGAAGATGAAGAAAGGGCAAAGAAAGAAATTAAAACTATTGTAAAGGTACAATTAACAGCTGCCCCAGAAATGGCAGAAAATGTTGCTGATGCAGAAAGGATAGAAGAAGCCCAGGGTGAAGATGAAGCAGAACTTATTGATGAAATGGAAAAAGAAGACGTTGAATTAGAAGCAGAAGAAAGTTAATTTTCTTTATTTTTATTTATTCTATAATTTTATTCTATAGTGCTTATTCATTTTTAGGATTTGAAGAGTATTCCATTAATTTTAGAAAATCCATATTACACCACAAACCAAAAAGCCGGTAAGCTCCCATTGAAATATTTAGTTTAATTAATTCGTTCAAAATTTTATACTCTGGAAAAGAATGTGCAGAAGATAATGCAAGACCATCGTGAAAATTTTTATGGGAATCATATTTAAAATTATAAATAATTTTACTTCCTTCAATTATCTCTTTTGAAGATTCCCTAGTCTGTTTTGAGGATTTAATTGCATCCATAACTTCCCGAAGATTGGCTATAGCATCTTCTTCTGCAAGGGTGCTTAATTGACATCTGTTTACAAGATTTCCCTTTATGTTTTTCTTTCCAACAGGGCATTGTTTGCAATATCCCTCTCGTCCAGTTAGTGGTTTGTTTATTCCAGAAGAAATTATTTTTAGAGGATTACGGGAATCTTCTAATTCGGGATAGGTAATAATTACTGCTCTTTTTATTTTAGTGCAATTTGAATTTTTAGCAAGTTTTTTGGCCTTATCATCTAGAGAAAAAATATCTTCTTCCTCTCGAGGAGACACAGGATAAACTATCCCATTACTAATCAAAATATTCATTGTTTCTGAGGTTATTCTTCTTGATAACATTTTCGTGCATATTTCCAACCTTTAAGTATGTTTAAAAAGCTTTCGTATGATTTTAAAGAAGATTAGACGGATTTTTTGGTTTTGATAAGGTTTTTATACTTTTTTTAATATGATAGGAGATGCACATAAGGACTATGGTCGCAAAAAGAGTGATGAACTCAAGAAAAGAAGAGACGATTTCTGTAATAGTTGAAACAGAAGATAGAAAGAAATTTGAAACTTCTGCACCAAGTGGAAAATCAAAAGGAAAATACGAGGTTAATGATTTTTCAAATAAAGGGCTTACATTTTCAATAGATTTTGTAAACGTTCTTGGGAAGAAAATTGCTGATGAAAGAATAGTTTTTGAAACTTTTGATGATTTAAATAAGGTAGAAAAAATTGTTAGAGAATATGATAAATCCTCAAATCTAGAATTGGTTGGTGGAAATTCTCTTTATGCTCTTGAATGTTCTTTATTAAAGGCAATGGCCCATAGTTATGAGGTTGAACCATGGAAATTTCTATTAAGGACAAATAAAATTAATGTTCCGATGCCATTGGGAAACGCAATTGGCGGGGGAATGCATGTTAAACAAGATAAAAAATTAGATTTTCAAGAAATGCTTTTTATTCCAAAAACCGATAAATTCTTTGATGCATCTTTTTTAAATCTCCAAGCATATAAAGAAGCTAAAAGATTGTTAAAAGAAAAAGATAAGAAATGGAAATCAAAGATAACTGATGAAAATGCTCTTGCAACAACTCTCGATAATGAATCTACGTTAAAATTAATGGCACAAATTCGTGATGATCTTCGAGATAAATTCAAAATGAAACTTGAAATTGGGATGGATGCGGCTTGTTCAGGTTTTTGGAACAGGATAAAATATACTTATCTAAATTTTTCTAAGGAACAACCTGTTAAGAATTTAGGCAAAGCAGAACAATTAGAATATCTTGATAAACTAATAAAAGAAAACAAACTATTTTATGTTGAAGATCCATTTTATGGGGATGATTTTGAATCATTTGCAAAATTGCTTTCAAAAAATAAACAAACATTGATTTGCGGAGATGATTTGATTTGTACAAACCCAGATAGATTATTTGAAGCAATACAGAAAAAATCAATAAATTCAGTAATTATAAAACCAAATCAAGTTGGAAGTTTATTAGTTGCTAAAGAAGCACTAGATATGGCAAGAAAATATGACATTGTCCCAATAATTTCGCATAGAAGTGGAGAAACAAACGACAATATAATTGCACATTTAGCAGTTGGTTGGAATATTCCTTATATTAAGACTGGAATAACTGGAGAAGAAAGATTAGCAAAAATAAATGAATTATTAAGAATTGAAAGATATTGCTGATTCTATATAATTTTAAAAGGGCCTAAATAATAATTCTAATATGGAAAAACCAAGACTAGTTACTGATTGTGATGATGTTGCCTTTCCTTTTGTAGATCAATTTATTTCATATCTAAATAATGAACGTGGAATGACGCTTAAAAGAGAGGACTTCAAATCTTATAATCTTCAAAAAATTTTAAATCAAAAATATTTCTGGCAAACTCTTAAAACATTAAAAGATTTTTATAATTCCCCTTATTTTAGGGAAGCTAAACCAATAAAAGGTGTTTTTGATGTATTTAGCAATCTTGGGAAATATTATTCTTTGCCCATGGTTACTTCAAGACCAAGAATTTTAAGAAAAGAAACAGAGAAATTTATTAGTTTATTACCACCTGTAATAGATTCACTTCATTTTTCTAAGAATAATACGAGATACTATAATGGGTCTTGGAAAACAAAAGCAAAAATTTGTAAGAATCTTGGCGCTGATTTAATTTTAGAAGATTCTGTAGAATATGCAATGCAATGTGCAGAAAAAGGAATTCAAGCAATTTTGATAAATAATCCCTGGAATCAGACAAATAGAGACCATCCACTTATAAAAAGGGTAGATAATATATTTCAAGTACAAGATTACGCATTAAGTTTAGTAAAAGCTTAATCAATGGTTAGAAAACCTTTATTAATTCTAGATTTTTATTTGATATATGAAAGAGGAGATAAGTATTGTTTTTCATGGTCGTGGAGGTCAGGGAGCGGTAAAAGCATCTCAAATTTTAGCATATGCGGCTTCTTTAGATGGAAAATATGTTCAGGCATTTCCTAATTTTGGGATAGAGAGACAAGGCGCCCCATTAGAATCTTATTGTAGAATTTCTGATAAAAATATATTTGCTAGAAATGAAATAGATAGTCCAGATTATGCGATTGTGTTGGATGAAACTTTGTTAAATATAAAGAAAATAGAAGCAAAAGAAATCATAATTAATTCAGAAAACAAAAAATTTACAAAAACATTCGATGCAACAAAAATTGCATTAGAATTTCTCGGAAAAAACATTGTTAATACATCAATGTTAGCAGCATTTTGTCATTATACTGAACTTGTTTCAAAAGAAAATCTTCTTTTAGCATTAAAAGAATTTTTTTCTGGAAAAATTCTCGAAAAAAATATTGAGATAATAAATCAAACTTTTAAAAAATTAGAGAAAAATTAAAAAATGAAAGCAAAACCAACTCAAAATAAAACAGGAACATGGAGAACATTCAAACCAAAAATTAATTTAGATAAATGCACTGGTTGCAGAATCTGTTTTGAAGTTTGTCCCGATTCATGCATCAAAATGGCAATGATTAATGGTAAGGTAAAATCAACGATAAATTATACTTATTGTAAGGGTTGTTTATTATGCAAAAAAGAATGTCCATTCAAAGCAATAGATTCTGTTAAGGAGGATAAAATATGAAGACAAAAAATAAAATCCCAGAAGCATTAGAGCTTAGTGAAGCAATAGCACAGGCAGTTAGACAATGTAATGTTGATGTTATTACTTCTTATCCAATTACTCCACAAACACATATTGTTGAAAAATTATCAAAGTTTAACGCAAATGGAAAATTAAAAGCAGAATTTGTAAATTTAGAATCAGAACACAGTTCAATGAGTGCATGTATTGGTGCAAGTGCTTCTGGTTCAAGGGTTTTTACTGCAACATCTTCTCAAGGATTAACGTATATGGCTGAAATGCTTCCAATAGCTTCTGGTTTAAGATTACCAATTGTCATGGTAAATGCAAATCGGGCGATAAGCGCGCCAATAAATATTTGGAATGATCATTCAGATTCAATGTTTGTTAGAGATTCTGGTTGGATACAAATTTATTGTGAATCGGTTCAAGAAGCATATGATACTTTAATTCAAGCATATAGGATTGCAGAAAATAAACAAATTTCTTTACCGATAATGCTTTGCATAGATGGATTTTCCCTAAGTCATGTAATGGAAAATATTTCATTATCAGGGGATAAAGAAGTGGCAATGTTTGTTGGAAAATTTTCCCCAACAAGAAAATTAGAATCTAAGAATCCAAAAACACTTGGACACGTAGCATCTCCAAAAGATTATTACTTATTTAAACAAGAACAAGTGGGGGCAATAGAAAATTCACTAAATGAAATAAAGAAAGCAAATTCAGATTTTTCTCAGAAATTTAAAAGGAAATATGGGGATGGATTAATTGAAGAATATAATCTAAAAAATGCAGAGACTGTTTTTATTGCACTTGGTTCAATATGTTCAACAATCAAAGGCTTAATTAATGAAAATAAATTTGGAAAGAGCAAAGTGGGTTTGTTAAGGATAAAAACATTCAGGCCATTTCCAAAAAAAGAGATAGAAAAAATAATTTCAAATAACAAAATAAAAAAGATAATTGTTGTTGATAGATCTAATTCTTTTGGTTCAAACAACCCAGTTTATTCAGAAATAAAACAATTAGATTATTTATGTTTGAATAAAAAAGAGACAAAAAATTTTGTACTTGGTTTGGGTGGAAAAAACATTACAGATGGGGAATTTATCGAAATCGTGAATAATTTTAACAAATTTAAGGAGGTTAATATTTTATGATGGCAAATCTTCCAGAAGACCAATTATTTACACCAGGGCATAATGCCTGTGCAGGGTGCGGGGCAGCAATTTCATTAAGACATATTATGAAAATTGCTGGAAAAGAAGTAATCATTGTTCTTGGAACAGGTTGCATGGAGGTTGTTTCTACTCTTTATCCAAATTCAGCATGGAAGGTTCCAGTAATCCATAGTGCATTTGCAAACACTGCATCAACTGCATCTGGAATTTATTATTCTTTGAAAGCACAATCAAGAAAAGAAAAAGTTATTGCGATAGCAGGGGATGGGGGAACATTTGATATAGGATTACAAGCATTATCTGGAGCATTTGCAAGAGGAGATAGAATTTTGTATATTTGTTACGATAATGAAGCCTATATGAATACCGGAATACAGAAATCTGGATCAACCCCAAAATTTGCAGAAACAACAACAACAAATATTGGGACTGTTTCTTCTGGAAATGATACAAACAAAAAAGATATTCCATTTATTATGGCAAGTCATGGAGAAAAGGTTTATGTGGCAACTGCATCTATTGGGTTTTACAATGATTTTGAAATGAAATTAAAAAAAGCACTAAAACACTTAGAGGTTGGACCAGCATATTTACAAATTTTGAGTCCATGTATTCCTGGATGGAAAATTCCTTCCGATTCTGCAATAGATATTTCGAAGAAAGCGGTCTTAAGTAGGGTTTATCCCCTGTTTGAAATTGAAAATGGCATTGTGAATTTGCAAGAATTTAATCAAGATGTTAAAATCGAAGATTATTTGTTAAGCCAAGGAAGATTTTCCCATCTAAATGCTGGAAATTTTGTAGAAATAAAAAAGAATATTGAAGAAAATTTTAGAAGATTGAAAATTCTTTCAAACAACAAAATTAAAATTTTCTAAAAAAGAAAAAATCAAAAATATTTCTTTATCGACGGAAACAAATTTTAGTTAATCGGTATAACGAAAACTTTATAAACAACCTATATACTCTAATATACAAATCAAAAAATATCATTTAGATAATATATGATACAGATTTTTTTGATTGCTTTGAAAATCTCAGAGATTTTCGAGGCACCAAAAAATAAATTTTTTTGATTGCTAAGGGAAAACATGGTAAAAGACGCATTTAATACATTTTTTAGAAAAAAGCCTGCGTTGATTTTAATCGCTCTTAAAAAAGGTGGAAGAGCAAGATATGGTAGTTTGTTAGCTAAGGAAGTAGATTGTACATACAGTCACGCTGTAAAAATTCTTCAAACATTAGAAAAATTTGGGTTGGTTGGATTTGAAAAGAAAGGAAGAATTAAATTGATTAAACTAACAACTAAGGGTGTTGATGTCGCAGAAAATATTCAAGACATCATGGAAAACCTAAACTAATTGAAAACCGGAAAACTATTAGTTAAATACCACGAAGATAAAATCACGTATGCATAAAAAATAACGAAAGTTTTATAAACTAAGAAATGGTAACAAAATTAAGTAAAATGAAGTTTACAGGCAAAGGGATTTTAAATTTAGCATTTGTTTTTGGAATATTTTTCTTACTTATAGCAAGTGTAAGTGCAACAGTTACTAGCGTTTCTTTAAGTTCTCCCGCAAATGATTATAGAACAACAGATTCTACTCCAACATTTACATTTACACCAAAGGGTAATATTACATCAAACTCAATTAATTGTACATTATATATAGATAATATGGGATTTGGATATGAAAATGCCTTAGATAATTCTCAAACAACATCAATTACCGCAAGCCCTTCTTTAGGGATTGGGTCACACACATGGTTTATTGGTTGTGTAGATCCTGAAAATTCATCAAATAGTTCTTCAAGGGATTTTGAAATTATTGAAACACCAGATTTTTGTGATGATACAAACGATGGCGATTTTGATATTACAATTGATGATATTGACTCAGGAGATGAGTTTATTGTAGGCGAAAATATTTCATTTACAGTTAATGTTGAAAATAATGGAGATGATGATTATTCTGTTTATGTTGAAGTAAGATTATATGATTTAACAGACGAAGATGAAGTTTCAGTTGTTAAAATTAAAAAATCAATTGATGAAGGCGATGATGTAGATTATAGTTTCAAATTACCCGTTCCTTACAATGTAGATATTTCAAATGATTTTGTAATTCAAGTAAAAGCATATAAATCTGGAGATGAAGATGATAATTGTAATGAAGATTCAATAGCTATTGATTTAGAAAGAGAATCAAACATGGTTATTCTTGATAGAGCATATACAAGTTCAGATGAAGTAACTTGTGGTTCATATTTAGATCTTACAGCAAGAATCGCAAATGCGGGTGACAACGATGAAGAAGATGTAAGATTTAAGGTTTATAACTCTGAACTTAAAATAGATGCATCAAAAACATTTGATTTAGATTCTACAGATAGAGAAACATTATTATTCAACTTTTTAATTCCAGAAAATGTAACAGCAAAAAACTATACTCTTAATATGATTATATATTACGATGATGGGGATGAATCTAATTCATACACACACCAAATTAATGTGGTTGGTACAAATTGTAAGGTTACACCAGTTACAACTGTCGCAAATCAAACTAAAGAAATTATATTTTCATCTTTGCAAATGAGTAGTGCATTTTCAGGAAGCGCATTCATGACAAAAGTAGATATAACAAATACAAATAACGAAGAAACAACTTACATGATTATGGCAAAAGACTATTCAACATGGGCAACATTATCTGGAATAAGTCCTTCAATTGTCACAATAGCTCCAGGACAAGTAGCAACAGTTTATATTACATTAGTTCCAACAGCAGATGCATCAGGAACAAATTCTTTTAAAGTTTCTGTGACAAGTGGAAGCATAACAAAAGAACAGTTGGTAACAACCAATATTCAAACGTCAACACAATCTTCAAGTTTGTGGGACCAAATTGTATTCGAGTTTAACAGACAATGGTGGTTATTTGCAATCAATTTTGTTTTATTGATTGGAATAATTGTTTTATTAGTTGTTTTATTCAAGCCAAGAAAAAGATTTCCAAGCACAGAAATCAGATTAAGAACAGCAAAGAATGGCAACGGAAACGGCAAAAGACGATAATTCTAATTAAAAATGGCAAATAAATTTCCAAAATTTTATGGAAAACCAATGATTGAAATTCCAGCAACTGTTCCAGTTGCAAATTTCCTAGGAGGATATTTCGGAAAAGAATTCTTAAAAGAGTATAATGGAAGAGTTGAAAAAGATTATAATAATTCAAACAAATTAAAAGTTCTAAAATATGAAAATGGCGTTGTAAAAGGTTCGAATGTTTTTGCAGTTGTCTTGGCAAATCAACTCGATATCATGAAAGAGCAAGGATTAAAAACAGCAAACCAATCTGATTTGGAAAAAATCCTAAAAACAAAAGCATTGACCTTGAACGGACAATATGAGGATTCTGGATTATGTCTAAGAAGTGAAGGGGATCCAAATGAATATTTAGCACAACATTTAATGACACAATTAAAAGCAAGAGGAAAAGTAAAACTTCCAGTAATCTTAAATTTAAATGATTTAGAATTAATCAAAGATTCTAATTCGAATTATGGATTGGCATTTAAATTGAAAGAAGATGCAAAATCAATTTATGCACCACAATTAGATAATAAAAATCATAATAAAAAGTTTTCACAAACAGATGAAAATGGATTGCCTATTTTCAATAAAGATGGAAGTAGAATCCTTTATGCAGCAAATAGTGGTTTGTCTAGGGTTGACCTTTACGGCGATTTGGATTTGTACACTGGGGATGACAGTCTTGCTTACTCTAACGAGCTTGGTCGGGTAGTTGTTGTAAGTGCCGAAGGCACTTCGCGATAAAATCTCTCTTTAAATTTATCTTTTAATTTTCTCCCTTTAAGTAACCTTTTTAAAATATAAATCTCTTTTTTTATCTAATATAAGATGCCTGTTAAAAAGAAGTCTCAAAAAGAACCAGATAAAGACGGTGTGGGTTTGAGTAGTGCAAACTTAACAGAGATACTAGAGACATTAAGCCCAATTGAAAAACAAGTCATTCCACATCTTGATCTTAAAGAGATTTCTCAAATTGTAGATAAATCTGGACTAGATGAAACAACAGTCCTTAGGGCATTAGATTTCTTAAGCAATAAAAAAATTATTGATGTTAAAATAGAGAAAGACACTTTTGTTGAACTTGATTTTAACGGGGTGAATTATAAAAAGAATGGATTACCTGAAAGAAGATTATTAGACTTTTTAATTGAAAATATAAGGCAATTCTCATTAGAGGATGCAAAGAAGCAATCGAAACTTACAGATAATGAATTTATGATTTCTCTTGGAGCCTTGAAATCAAAAGCATTAATTAAATTAGAGAATGGAAAAATCTCCTTTTCAGGAAATAAGGAACAAGCAACAAAAAAATCTATGGAAGAAAAATTCTTAGAACAACTTCCAATGAGGTTAGATGTACTCAATGAAGAACAAAAATATTCATTAGATAAATTAAAAGCAAGAAAGGGAATTATTTTAATTTCAGAATCTAAACAAATAAATTTTGAAATTACAGATATTGGAAAGAAAGTAATTAATAATCTTGGGAAAATAGGTTCTGAAATGCTTGAACAATTAACTCCGGAAATATTAAAAAAAGGCTCTTGGAAGGGCAAGAAATTTAGAAAATATGATATTACAACAAAGGGAGCAAGAATTTATTCTGGAAGGAGGCAGTTCTATTTAGATTTTGTTCAAGATATTAGGGAAAAACTTGTTTCTTTAGGATTTCAGGAAATGCAAGGTAGTTTAGTTGTAAATGAATTCTGGAATTTTGATGCATTGTTTCAACCACAATTCCATCTAGCAAGAGAGTGGACTGATAATTATCGTGTAGCAAATAAAATAAAATTCGATGAAATTCCTAAAGAATTTATTGAAAGGGTAAAAAAAGTACATGAAGAGAAATGGAAATATTCATGGAGCTTAGACCAGGCCAAAAACCCTATATTAAGGCCCCAAGGAACTGTTTTAAGCGCCCAAACAATAGCAAGTAAACCATTTGTTCCGGGAAAATATTTTTCAATCGCAAGAGTTTTCAGACCAGATGTAGTTGATGCAACACACCTATCTGAATTTAATCAATTAGAGGGGATTATTGTTGGAAAGGATTTGAACTTAAGACATTTATTAGGATTATTAAAAACATTTGCAATAGAAATAGCAAATGCAGAGAAACTTAGATTCGTACCAGATTATTATCCATTTACTGAACCAAGTGTTGAACTTGATGTATATAAGGATGGTAGATGGCTTGAATTAGGTGGGGCAGGAATATTTAGAGCAGAAGTAGTAAATCCTTTAATGCCAGAAGCAGAAAAAGAAAATATTAAGGTTATTGCATGGGGAATTGGGTTAGATAGACTTGCAATGTTAAAATATGGGATTAAAGATATTAGAGATATTTTCTCAAGAAAATTAGATTTATTGAGAGATTCGAAAATTAAATTTGATGATTAAATATTATAAAAGCAAAAATGCCAACAATTGAAATATCAAAAAAAGATTTGAATGAACTGGTTAGAATTAAGTTCAATCTAGAAGAAGCAATGCCTCTTTTGAAGGCAGAAGTAACTCACGACGAGAAGGACAAAGACAAATTAAAAATTGAACTCAAGGACGTTAATAGACCTGATCTTTTATCGGTAGAGGGTATTGCAAGGGAAATTAGATTAAAAGCAGGAATAGAAAAACCGATTCATAAGCAGAAATTAGAGAAAAATGGACTTGTTATGAATGTTGATCCAAAAATTAAAACAATAAGGCCAATAACCCTTTGTGTTGTTGCTAAAGATTTGAAAATTACAGAAGAATTCTTAAAACAACTAATTCAATTACAAGAAAAATTATGTGAAACATTTGGGAGAAAGAGAAAAGAAGCATCTCTTGGGATTTATGATTTTGATAAAATTAATTGGCCTATAAAATATCTTCCAAAAGATCCGATGACTTTTTCATTTAAACCTCTTGGTATGGATAAGGAATATACATTAAAGAAAATACTTTCAATTAATGAAAAAGGAAAAGAATATGGAAAATTAATTGAAAATTTCAAGGAATATCCAATAATTATCGACGCAAAAGACCATGTTTTGAGTATGCCACCAATAATTAATTCAGACTATAGTGGAAAAGTCACAACAGAAACAAAAAATTTGTTTGTTGAAGTTACTGGTAATAATGATCGTTTTGTAGAATCTGTTTTGAATACTGTTGTTTTAGTACTTATAGAAAGGGGGGCAAAAATAGAACAGGTTACAATAAAATATTCAGAAAAGGAAAAAAGAGTTTCTCCAGATATAGAACCAAATCTTATGAAAATTTCTCCAGAAGAAATAAATTCAACATTAGGGTTGAATCTAACAAACAAACAAATTTTAGATTTATTAGAAAAAGCAGGATATGGTGTAGAGGAGACAAGTAGGGGAAAAGTTAATGATATTGCGATCCTGATACCTTTTTACAGACAAGATATCTTAGATGCAAGAGATGTTATCGAGGATATTGCAATTGCTTACGGATATAATGAATTAGAACCAGAAATGCCAAACATTTTTACAATTGGAAAAGTTTCAAAAGATTCAATTGTAATAGAAAAATTAGCAAACTTGCTTGCAGGGCTTGGTTCTCAAGAAATTTCAAATTTCATTTTAACAAATAAAGAAATATTATTCAAAAAAATGAATATAAAAACCCCGGATGAAAGGGAAGTAATTGAAATAGCGAATCCGATGTCTGTTTTATATTCGTGCATGAGAAATGCACTCTTACCAGAGATGTTAGATTTTTTAACAGAAAATAAAAATGCAAGATATCCTCAGGAGATATTTGAAATCGGGAAAACAATCAATATAGAAAATCAGAGGCCGAAAGAAGCGATAAATCTCTCTTATGTAATTGCATCGAGTGAATCTAATTTTATGAAAATAAAATCTGTTTTAGATTTATTATCAAATGTTCTTGGATTTGAGTATTCTTTAGAACAGGTAAAGAATAATTCATTTATAGAAGGTAGGGCAGCTAAAATTTTGTTAAAGAAAAAAGATTCAAAAGGATCCGATAAAATAGAAGAAATTGGGATAATTGGTGAAATTTCTCCAGCTGTTCTAGAAAATTTCAATTTAGGAATGCCTGTAACTGCTTTAGAAATGAATTTAGATTGGATGATTTAATTTTAGAAATTAACCAAAATAGCTTTTATTGTTTGGTTTGTTTTCTTCTCTAACTCTTGATAAAATATCATCAATGATTTTTAATTCGCCTTTTAAAGATTGCCAACTTTCGTAAGTAGTTTTTATGAAATCTGCTTCTCTTTTTTCGTCATAACTAATGTCAAGTGAAATTGCTTTTATTTCTAATGCAATGATTCTTTTGTAAATTTTTTCTATTTTATCTTTTTCAGCAGGAGATATAGATTTTAATGCAGAAAGAATGAATAAGGGAGCTGCTTGAGGGTTTAAAAATAATTCAAAGAATTTTAAGAACGCAGCAATTTTGTCTGTTATTGTTCTTCTTATTTCTCTTAAAAGGAACTCAGTTTCATGTCCTTGTAATTTTTCAATTTCAAATTCTGCGTTTAAATCATGAAATTTTGGAAATTTATATTTCTTTTCAAAAACAAGATACTCTTTTTTTAATTTTGCTAATGTCTTTTCAGGCATATATACTTAAGAATTATGGATTTTTTAAATGTTACTTAGTCCTTGCTTAATTAATCTAACCAATCCTAAAATCTTCAAGATCTTCTTCTGCACCCAGATTTAATAATCTACGAGTATATTCTGCATAAGTTATTGAATATGTTGGTGTACCCTTTAATTGTTCCCTTAAATCATTTAAATCTCCATTTGATGATTCTTTTTTTAATTTGAATATTTGAACATAATTTTCTTGTTCATTAAGGTTTTTCAATAAATTCTCTAATGGTTCTTCGAATAAAGAAAAAGAGATAATTTTTTTACAATTAACCGAATCATAGGTTATCTTAACTTGCCCTGTCAAATTTTTATTTTTTTCAGAATCAAAAACTTGAATTAATATTGGATCATTATATCCATTGTAACTAGAATCACATCTAAGTTGAATGATATTTCCAACATTTAAGTCTCCTTGCATTATTGTTCCATCAACCATGTTTTCAAGTGCCATATTATCTATAATCCCTGTAAGTTTATAAATCTTATGTTTTGTTACCACTTAAGAGGGATAAGAAAGAGAAAAGGAAAGCTCCTGGCGAGAATTGAACTCGCGACCCCGTCCTTTTCGGTTATCTTCCTTTTTTAAAGGAGGGTGACATATTAGGGAACCTTTGGTTCCATATATTACCAAGGACGTACTCTACCACTGAGCCACAGGAGCGTGGTGATATTAAATAGCCCCGCCAGTGCTTAGAAATGCTTTGCATTTCTGGCATCCCGAAAATGCTCTGCATTTTCAAGGAGATTCGAACGTTCGAATCCTAGGACCATATAGCCCCGCCAGGATTCGAACCTGGGTCCTCAGGTTTCTCGCTTGGAGTGGAGTTTTCTATGACAATTTGCGCATAAAACGATGCACTTTTCTATTTCTGCAAGGATTTTCTTTTTAGAGCAAATCCTTCTCTGTATTAATTCAGATACTCCAAACAGTTTTTCAGTTCTATTTAGATGGTGAAATTCCAAACAACATGAATTATTCTCTCCACATTTTTTGCAACGTAGGGTTTTTTTGTAATCATCGAACCATTCTTTCAATTCATTTCTTCTATTATTTTTTCTGCTTATTTCTTGTTGTCGATGAGCCACATAATAGTTTTTATTCCATTTTCTCTTATATTCTTTCCGTTTTTGTTCATCTTTGTATGGCATTTTCTCCACTCCAAATCCAGAGCCTAAGATCCTTGACCGCTAGACTACAGGGCTATCTTATTTTATGATGTTCGCAAAACTTTTTAAATTCTATCTTTGTTGAGTATATGTATCATTTAATAAAAACGAGGTAAAAAATGGCAAGAATAATTTCAAAATCTAAAACAAATAAAACTAATAAAACCAATAAAATAAAAAAAGATATACAGAATAATAATGAGATATCAAATTTAATTCTTGAAAATACCGTCGCACTTCAAAGAAATTTAGTTGAAACAACAGAAGAATTAAAAAATTTGAATATAAAATTAACAAGATTATTAGAAATTTTTGATAGGGCAAATAGAACTTTTGAAGATTCATTAGAAAAAGGAACAGAAACAGATATTGTTGAACTTGAAAAGAAAATTGATGCTTTAGTAGAACAAAATAGGGTAATCGCCAAGGGGTTGTTACTTTTAGGAAAATCCAATAGGTCATCTGTGACTGAAGCAAAACCAAGATTTAAAGCACGACAATCAATTAATGAAGAAGAGGATTCTGAAGAAGATAAATCAGATTATTCATTCTAAAATGGAGTATAGTCAAGAATTTGTGCAACAATTTCTAAAAGTTGCAGCTAAATCAAAAATTAGGGAAAAAAAGACAAAAATTCTAGAAGAAAAAAGAAAAGTAGAAGGGGTAAAAAAGGAATTAAAGAGAAAGGCTAATTTAATGAAAAAATCAATTATGTTAAGGCCAGAGATAGAACAAGGAGAAAATCAAAAACCATATTTTCAACAAGAAAAAAAGAAAATAGTGCAAATGTCCGATTTAGTTATTCATTCTCAAAAAGGGATAGAAAAAGAACCAAGAAATATTCAATTAATGTCGGGAACGCCTAGAAAGGATATTTTTTTGGAAAAAACAGAACCAATAATTTTAACGCCAAAAAATGTAAACTCTGAAAAAATTTTAGAGATTCCACTCCCACCATCTTTTAAAAAAATTCAATCGATGATTCCCATGGTGCCAATAGCTCCAATAGCTCTTGTTTCTTTGCCAGATTTTGGTAAAATTGATGAATTGATTAGGGGAGAAGATATTTCAATTGTACAATGTGATGGACCAAATACAAATGTGAAGGTAAATCATGGGGGCAAAATTGAAAAAACTGAAATTATATTAGATGAACAGGAAATTAAGAATATAATAAGAAAATTTGCAGAGAGGGCAGAAAAGGAATTAACTCAACCAATATTTAAAGCAAACCTAGGTAATTTGGAAATAACTGCAATTTCTTCTGATTTTTCTGGGAATAGGTTTGTAATCACGAAAAAGTAAAATTTGTTCTTTTTCTCTTTAGTAAAGTTTATAAGAAATCAGTTTTTGAGATTAAGATATTAGGAGGCTAAAATGGAAGAAAATTATACTATATGGACCGAAAGATACAGACCAAAAGAATTTGATGATGTATTTGGACATGATGACATTGTTAAAAGATTAAAATCATTTGTTTCTCAGAAAAATATGCCCCATATGCTTTTTGCAGGTTTTCCGGGTTCAGGTAAAACAACACTGGCATTAATAGTTGCTAAAAAACTATTTGGAGATTCTTGGCACAATAATTTTCTTGAATTAAATGCTTCTGATGAAAGGGGAATAGAAGTAGTAAGACAGAAAGTAAAGGCATTTGCAAGAACCAGGGCATTATCTGATGCCCCCTTCAAACTTATTTTCTTGGATGAAAGTGATGCATTAACAAAAGAAGCCCAACAAGCACTTAGAAGAACAATGGAGATGTACACAAACACCTGTAGATTTATTTTAAGTTGTAATTTAAGTTCAAAAATTATAGATCCAATCCAATCAAGATGTGCTGTTTTTAGATTTAAATCATTAGAAAAAGAAGATGTTAAGAAATATATTGAAAAAATTGCAAAGGATGAAAAATTAAAAATAGATGATAAGGCGGCAGAAGCAATTTATGATATAACAAAAGGAGATTTGAGGAGAACAGCAAATATTTTACAGAGCTGTGCAACCTTAGATACCAAAATTACAGAAGATTTAGTTTATGAGATTGTTTCAAAGGCAAAACCAACAGATGTTTCAAATATTATAGACTTGGCATTAAAGGGAAAGTTCTTAGATGCAAGAAACAAAATGCTCGATACAATGTTGAATGGGGTTGGTGGTGTAGATTTAATTAAAGCAATTCAACAAGAAGTTTGGAGCCTTAAGATTAATGAAGAGTCTAAATTAAAAATAATAGAAAAATGTGGTGATGTTGAATTTCATCTGGTAGAAGGAAGCGATGAATTTATTCAATTAGAAGCATTACTTGCATCAATGTCTCTTTATGGGAAATAGGAGGAATAATGGTTTTATTGACAGAAAAATATCGGCCAAAGGGAATAAAAGAAGTTCTTGGTCAAAAAGAAGCTATTGAAAAAATTTCCGATTTTATTAAAAATTTTAAAAGTTTATCAAAAAAGGCATTAATTCTCTATGGGCCTAGTGGAACTGGAAAAACGTCTACTATTTATGCCATTGCACGAGATTTGAATTATGAAGTTATAGAAATAAATCCTTCTGAAGCAATCAATAAACAGCATCTTCAAGATTCATTAGGAAAATCTTCTAAAAATTTCTCTTTTTTTAAAAAAGGAAAATTATTTTTAATAGAGGAAGCCGAAAGCATTGAAAGAGGGGCAAGTCCTGAAATAATTAAAATACTTTCAGAAAGCAGATGGCCAATGTTTTTAATTGCTAACGATGCATATTCGGATAAATTAAAAGAAATAAGGAAGGTTTCTAGTTTAGTTCAATTCAAACCAATAAAAAAAGAAGATATAATGCATATCTTAAAAAAAATTAGTTTATCTGAAAAATTGAAGATCCAAGATAAGGCATTGGAGACTTTAGCATCTTATGCACGAGGAGATTTGAGGGCTGCAATAAATGATTTTCAACTCCTCTCATGCGAAAAAGAAATTTTATTAGACCATATCTTAACATTATATTTAAGAGAAAAAGATGAGACCATTTTTGATGCATTGAGAATAATTTTCAAATCAAAAGACAACCCAAATATTGCGAGTGCTTTTGATTATGTAAGAAACATGGATTTTGATGATTTCTTTTTATGGATTGATGAAAATCTTCCAAGAGAATATAAGGATAAGGAATTGATTAAGGCATATAGTGCCCTTTCTTCTGCAGATGTATTCAAGGGAAGGATAAGAAGAAATCAATATTGGAGATTTTTAATTTATATTAACTATTTTTTAACAGCCGGTATATCTAATGCAAAAAAACTTCCAAATAATAAATATGTTCAATATTCTCAGCCAACAAAATTACTTAAGATTTGGATGATAAAGCAAAAACAGGCAGAAAAAATAGAATTTTTGAAGAAATTCTCAAAACAAAATCATTGTTCTTATAAAAAAGCACAACAACAGTGGTTTTATCTTAACACAATTCTTAAGCCATTGGAAAAAACAAACAAGTGTGAAGAATGTTTGAAAGAAATCTAAGATTTTTCTTTAGAATTTAACAGGCAAATAATTTTAAAAAATAAAATTGATAGTTGATACTAAAAGCTAGATTAATTTATCCCCATTTCCCTTAGCCACTATTTAATCAAAGAAGGAATATCTTCACTAAGGCAATTATTAATGCGATTAATGCAATTCCCCCAATAACATAAGGCCAGATTGGTTTTTCTCTTGCGTTTGGTTTTTCTTCAGGCAAGATTTCAACAAATGAAGGCTTTTGTTCTGGTTGTTGTACGACTGGTTTTTTGAATTC
>Ga0208375_1001942_pt1 | contig 20777 bp, 21 predicted proteins | sample RifOxyD1_FD_184038 | JGI IMG/M metagenome (GOLD analysis project Ga0208375, IMG submission 184038) | Soil microbial communities from Rifle, Colorado - Rifle Oxygen_injection D1 (SPAdes) | ecosystem: Environmental > Terrestrial > Deep subsurface > Rock core/Sediment | place: Rifle, Colorado... | reverse complement strand
GGCCGAAGCCGGAGGGAAGATGGCCGGTGTCGGCAGCCGCGTGGGCGACCGTGCGGCCGTCGCTGTCGGCAAGTTCCCATCGGTCGAAGCCGGAGGGAAGATGGCCGCAGAGGGCAGCCACGTGGGCGACCGTGCGGCCGTCGTTGTCGGCAAGTTCCCATCGGTCGAAGCCGGAGGGAAGATGGCCGCAGCGGGCAGCCTCGTGGGCGATCGTCCAGCCATACTTGTCGACGAGTTCCCAGCAGCCGAAGCCGGAGGGAAGATGGCCGCAGCGGGCAGCCACGTGGGCGACCGTCCAGCCATCGATGTCGGCGAGTTCCCAGCGGCCGAAGCCGGAGGGAAGATGGCCGCAGCGGACAGCCGTGTGGGCGACTGTCCAGCCGTCCCTGCTTGCGAGTTCCCAGCGGTCGAAGCCGGGGGGAAGGTGGCCGTAGCGGGCAGCCACGTGGGCGACCGTGCAGCCACGCTCGTCGGCGAGTTCCCAGCGGTCGAAGCCGGAGGGAAGATGGCCGATGTCGGCAGCCTCGTGGGCGACCGTCCAGCCGCCTTCCTTTTCCCTGTCCTCCAGCGGGGCTCCATGGGAAAGAGCCCAGGAGAGGAAACCGGGGAAGGTGGGGAACTGTTCCCTCAGCACCTTGGCGGCCGTTTCCGAAGAAATGGAATCGCCATCGATGGTACGGCACCCGATCTCTCCGGAGGGAAGATAGTGGGCTTCCCTCCAGCCCTGCTGCTCGGACAGGTCCAGGGCCTCGAAGGTCTTCGAGTGGGAGAGAAGATTGGAAACAGCGAAATCGAGAGAGGGAACATGGAAGAGAAGGGAAGCGAATCGGCACATGCCAATAATCTCCTTATTTACGCACTCGATGCTTCGAGATAGATCAGTTTTCGTTTCCCAACCATCTCATCACCTCCGGAGCGTAGCACACAAGCCCCATCATCCCTTCGACCAGAGACGCTCTGACGTTATCGTCCAAATCCAGCTTCAGCCTGTTCTGCAAACGATCCAGCATGTCGCACAGCGCCACATCGCTCCAAGGCAACCCCAGCTCCGGAAGCATAAAAACCGCCAACTGCCCCACGCACTGTTCGGACATATCGAGCAGTAATAGGTCGGACACGCAGTGCAGGAACTCATGCAGAAACGCGGTTCGCTGCATAGCCGGACTGGCTTCTGCGTCGATATATATGGTCTGCAGGTCCGGACGCGACATACCTACACGTCGTCCCCACAACGGAGATTTCGAGAATTCAACAACAAACTCGAACTGCATCCATCTGAAACCCGAAGGACATGGATTCATCGCCGACCTCCATGAAACGCTAGCCCCGCATCTCCAAGAATAGTGGCCGCCAGCCATTCTGGAATATGCGCATCCGCCCGGCGTCCATCAGGCAAGATACGGAACACATCGAAACCAGGATTCACGCCTGAAACCGTCACTCCAAGCATTTGCTCCAAACGTCTGGATACCGCATTCCACCTACTAGTACACCTGCGTACGCACACTGTACGCCCTCCTCCAGGAAGACGGTACTGTCTGCTCACGCCATTCTCCAGCAATACGTGCACAGATAATTACCGACAGCCGTGCGCGCGCCGAGTGGACATCTATCTATACACCTCAACACCTTGCGCAATTGTGCAGTCAATCTCCTGGCTGCGTTTCCGCAGCGCCTTGTACGTGTGAACAGCATCCAATCTTCGCCACTTACCGGAAAATCTGCCTTTCCAGTCTGCCAGTACGTCCACAGCGTATACTGAAACACCATGTCCGGCTCTGTGTCGCCCGCTCCGTACTTCCGCAAGCTATCCTGCAGCTCTTCGAACTTGCGGATCGCTGCTTTCACACTGTCCACTGATGCCATTGTTCACTCCATTCCGGGAAGATTGGGCGTTCCTCTTGCCTCGAGTTCAAATACATTCTCTATTCAATTCCTTCTGCGCTTCCCCACCGAGCCTGGCCGCGACTTCCGACAGATATGTTGCATCCTCCTTGCTCAGACTCCTGATGTACGTTCCTAAAAACTCGGAACACGTACTTCCCTGGCATGTACATCGATCTCCAGAAGTCGTCTCGAGAAGGATCTCGTAGCTCCAACCATTGCACCAGGCATTGTACTCCTCAAGCACCGAATCAGCCCACTCCGCCATCTGCAACCCAACAGGCTTGCCTCCCTTGCGCCTTGCAAGCTTGCGCCAGGCATCAATGACGGACCGACATGGAATCAGCACACCCGCCTTATGCACCACATCCCACTGCTCGTCCGGCATCGTCCTGGAACCAGCACGGTACCAGATATCCGCTGAATGCCTGTACAGACTCACTGCGACTCCGGACTTCCTTCCTGCGAGCACCATACGTATATCGGAGTCGTGTCGGGCCAACTGCTTCTTCGGCGCGTCGAACCGTACAAATCTGTCCTCGGTGTCCAGTCCTATGGGCTCCTCATTCCCCAGCTCCGCTGGCACACGTGTGCCCCACACACAGACATCCGGGTCCTTCAGAACCAGGACCAGACACAGTGAATCTGATGTATCCAGATCACAGGTCCGGCATATCGTGTACTTCTCGCCGCACTCGCCACAGACCATACTGTCCACGATGTTGGGCTCCTAGTAAACAACCTCTCCGCACTTCCAGAACCTGTAGGCTTCCAGCCAGCCGCTGAAGGTATCGGAGTCAACATCTGCAGGACATACCCCAGCCTCCAGATCCGCTTCCAGAATACCTTCCTCGTCCAGATCATCGAAATCAAACAACGTCACCACAAGTCCGCGGGCTTCCTCATCCACCGCCACTTCGGCAAGAACCCCGCCACTGACTACCACTACGGCTCTCATAGTTTCTCTATTCCTGGAAGTACCGGCTGCTTCGCCTTCTCTTCCGCACTGGGTTTCCGCTTCCGCGCACCTTCGACCGACTTTCCCAAACTATTCCAAGTTTTCTCCAGCAGATCGTGATGGACAGAAAACTTGTAGGTCTCCCGGTCGTGCTTCGGCAGCGACTCGAACAGATCCAGCAGTTCCTCCGTATCTTCGTAACGCTCCAGCTCCCCATCGTGCAGCAGATCCAAGAGCATATAACACTGATGGAACCAACAGTATCCACCCTCGTACAAATCATCATCGTACGGATCCGAGTTCCCTATCTCCAAACATGCTCGGCAACATCCCAAGCCGTAGCAATCGTTACAGACTTTAGAGCTATGAAAGAAAGGCCCAGAGCACCGCCCAGTAGCACTAATCACATCCACTCCATGCATCTCGTCCTCTATGTCGCAAGCATGAACCTCTCTTCCACACTTGTCACAGAACGCGTGTAAGTTCAACTGAGCCTTCTTACCAAGTAGACCAGACGCTTCCAACTCTATCAGACATATCCGCACAAAGTCCCAGACATACCGTCTATCTAAAGCGACCATACTAGAACACAAATTCAGATCCAGCAAATCCCCGGAATTGACATCACACGCCTGATTTGTTCGACGACACTCCGCCATCTCTCTCCTGATCTCACTAGCCTCCGCATACGCCTTGTCTTCCTCATGTATCCCTGCGTATCCGGAAGCATATATAGAATGGAACTTGGCTTCGTTGTCAAAGTAACCAAAGTTCCATTCCCAACAACACCCGTCGTACCCTCCTCCCCTATAGCACAGCAACTTATTTCGCAACTTCATTAGAATCCTCCGCAAGAGACCCTGGCTGAAGCCAGGGTAGGAATGCGGATAGGTTCCGCACCCTGTTTGATTTCCGCCAGATGTATACTACTGTTCCAAGTATCGAGAACCATACGTTCCCGATTTGCGGTTCCACGGAGCCGCGGGCTCGAGTCAACGAGCCCCGAAGCCCAGGCATCTGTCCAGGGCAAGCTTCCGGCTTCAGCCGGGAGCAGTTGACGACAGAACACTCCTTCTATTTCTCAGTAGGCTCTCTACCGTTTCGCCGGGGGGAAGATGGCCGCAGAAGGCAGCCGCGTGGGCGACCGTCCAGCCATAGATGTCGGCGAGTTCCCAGCGGTCGAAGCCGGGGGGAAGATGGCCGGTGTCGGCAGCCTCGTGGGCGACCGTCCAGCCGATCTTGTCGGCGAGTTCCCAGCGGCCGAAGCCGGGGGGAAGGTGGCCGCAGCGGGCAGCCACGTGGGCGACCGTCCAGCCGTTCCTGTTTGCGAGTTCCCAGCGGTCGAAGCCGGAGGGAAGATGGCCGCTGTAGGCAGCCTCGTGGGCGACCGTCCAGCCGCCTTCCTCTTCCCTGTCCTCCAGCGGGGCTCCATGGGAAAGAGCCCAGGAGAGGAAACCGGGGAAGGTGGGGAACTGTTCCCTCAGCACCCTTGCGGCTACTTCCGCAGAGATGGAATCGCCGTCGATGGTACGGCACTCGGTCTCTCCGGAGGGAAGGTAGTAGGCTTCCCTCCAGCCCTGCTGCTCGGACAGGTTCAGAGCCTCGAAGGTCTTCGAGTGGGAGAGAAGGTTGGAAACCGCAAACTCGAGAGAGGGAACATGAAAGAGAAGGGAAGCGAACTTACACATGCTCAGCGTTCCTTTTTAAGATATGTATACCTACGAATCAAACTAAGACAAAAGACACAGCCAAACGGACTCCGAAGAGCCCGTCAATACTATGTCAATTGCCTATACTTCAGAGCTTAGCCTTCCTTGCCGATATACGTCTGCATACCGCCGCTGTCCTATCCACCGTGTTCCCAGACCAATCCCGCAGAGTTCCTGTTCCACTTGGGACAGTTCCATCTCGGGCCGCAAGACAGTGAGCCACAGACCTTCCATCCTTTCCCGTGCACGCCATCAGGTCCGGAGGCACCAACGCAGACGGCCAGCCGGCCTCAACCTGACGGAACATCACCCGGTCGCCGTCGGCGCACGCCCACCGAAGCAGTTCACTGTCGACAATCCACCAGGAAGTTCCATCAGCCACAGTGCATTCGCATTCCGGATCAAACTGAACAGCCAGTGCTCTGGCTACCCCCTGATCCCTAATTTCCTCCGGCACTGTAATCAGGTCATGAAACACAGCCCGGAACACGCGGCATTCGCCCAGTGTTCCCAAATGCGGCACACCTGTGCCACAAAGCGCGAACCTGCCAAACGTGGACTCCCTACGAACCAAACCAGGGACAAGGTCGATGCCCTCCCACTTCAGATCACAGGATGCCACCAGCCAGCCGAACGTCACCGTTCCCTCGGTATGGCAGATACGCAACATGCGATCTTAACCCTTGCGAACCAACTTGTCCACTGGTTTCCGTACAGGCCCGACATTGCTCGAGAACCACGCATGTCGGCCACCAGGGCACAGACGTATCACCTCTCCGACTACGACTTCAATCTTCATGTTGCACTCCGTTCTTCTTCGCTTCCAGACACAGCTCTTCCCAGCACCTTTCCCCACAATTCCTGCAGACAAAACACATGTCTGTCATTCTATCCTTTCCCAACATCAGCGCGTGTTCCGTCTGCATCCTTCAGACTCTCACGCAGCTGTCGCAGCCAGACATTGGCAGCCCTTACACGCTTCAACTCGAGTGCGTGCGCACGCCTATGATACTTGATATCCGCGCGTGCGACCTCCTTAGCATCCGCCAACCACTTCTTGCCAGTTTGACGTGGCCTAGTATACGGCATAGATGTCTCAGAGTCGAACCCAATACTATCTTCTAGCTGCTGGACCATGAACTTCTTCAGCACAACATGATCATCCGAGGGTGGCTGCCACGCCTGGACCATGTCCAGCATCCTACGGTACTTCGCCAGCAAAACTTCCTGATCTTTTGCGTGCTTCGTGTTCGACTGACTGCGCTTCACATCTTGCTTGGCAGCTTCCTGTTCGGCTTCCTCCGAACCCATACCCATCAACCTGGCCAGCCGGTCTGATGCCTGGGCAAGCATGTCGCTATGATACGTACTGGGCTCCAGTCTCTCGGGTATCGGCGCGTCCAGCGACATATCCCGCAGCCCAACAAGATGCCCTATGGAACGCGCACACCGCATCACAAACGCTTCGAATCCAATGCCCTTCTCAATCGCAGCGGTATATCCTGTAGCCATTTATTTCCTCTTGAAGTTGACGCTCAGGTCAGGACGTGTCCAACACATCCGGCACCTGCCGCACTGCTCGGCACACTTCCTGTCCGCCTTCATGGGTTCCAGGTACGCGGAGCTCATTCCTGCAGCCAGCCCCGGAACATCAGGGGGCGGATCGTCGAAGCACAGAGCTGACGGCCGCACCACGATATTCGGCATGCGGTTCAGCCTGACCAGCCTCGGAAAATGATCGTCCAGTATCCATGTCCTGGTCGGCAGCCACAGGACAGTTCCAGGCAGCAGTTCCGCCATGGTCTTCCAGGTATCGTACGCGGAGAGATCAAAATCTCCGGAGTCGTAGCACCTGAAATACCTGGGAACACCCTGCGCCTGTACAGCGTCGGCCAGGACGCGTCCCCTGGTCACAGGATCGGTGGCCTTCCACCAGTCGGCCCTGCGCTGCAACGTGTTTCTTACATTGCTCCATCTGTAGCGCTTCTTGGTGGCATAGCACCTCGCGCAGATGGGTTCCTTTCCTTTTCTCTTGGCTTCCCTGATGCACTTGCCGGCGGCAGGACAGCAGTCCACCGCAGGCAGGTTGAATCCGGGACACGCCATTTTTGCAGTCCAGCTCAGTAGACTAAGCACTTCTCCTTGGGTTTGCTACGTACTATGTGTCATGCCGTCTTACCTGGATCTCCGAACTCCAGTATCATCGCCATCTCCGAACACCGGACACGTTCACGTCGTCCTCAATACCCAGCTCCCTGACCAGTGCCGTAAACAGGCACTCAACCATACGCTTGTCGATCTTCCCTCCACGCCTATGTCGAATGCGCATGAACTTCAACATGTCATCAACATGGCCTTCCGACACGTCCTCCCACAGCCCGCAGAACGCCACCAGCTCTCCACTGGACTGCAATTCGTTCACAAGATCCCTGCAGTCGCAGCACTCCTTGTAGTCGCGCCACTCTTCCTCGAACAGCATGTGGAACACATGATACTGTTCCCCAGTCTGTATAGTTCCGTGGCACTGAGAGCAGATATGCGGCTTTGCCGCCGCACGAATCTCATCCCGGCACATCTGAACTGGTTCACAGTCCATTTCATCTACTCCCTAAATGCCTTGAATGTCTGTCTTCCAAATCTCGAATCGAACTCCTCTTCCAGCCTAGCAGTCTCCCTATCAAACGCCATCAACAGCGGAAACTCCAAGACCGAATACCTGGACGGATGAGCCAGAACATCAGCTCTAGACACCGCCGACACCATTAGCCTATTCTGTATTGCATGCCACAGGCACAACGCAGGGAAGTACAACCCCCCGTGCACAAGCTTCCTGCATGCAGACGTGCGGGCATCCCCCGCACATATTACAGGCCTACAGTCCATCGAATGTCTCCATCACCCTATTCCACCTATGAGCAGCAGTCTCTGCAGCCCTGCTCTGGAACTGCGACTTCATCTCCCGTACATTCTGGTCAGAATGCAGATCGTTCGGGCACATCAGCGACGCGATATACACCTTCACACTTACTCCGCACAGATCGCACGCCACTTCCGCAAACTCGTGGACATACTTATCCGAGCCGATAGGACTGTTATGCGTTCTAGGCTTAGCGGAACACAACTTGCAGGTTTTGACTTCCATATCTATTCCTTCCGGCTGCCACGCATTGGTTTGGCCAGCAAACTCTCCACCGTTTCGCCGAGGGGAAGGTGGCCATAACAGGCAGCCTCGTGGGCGACCGTCCAGCCACGCTCGTCGGCGAGTTCCCAGCGGTCGAAGCCGGAGGGAAGGTGGCCGGTGTCGGCAGCCGCGTGGGCGACCGTCCAGCCGTTCTTGCTAGCGAGTTCCCAGCGGTCGAAGCCGGAGGGAAGATGGCCGGTGTCGGCAGCCGCGTGGGCGACCGTCCAGCCGTTCTTGCTAGCGAGTTCCCAGCGGTCGAAGCCGGAGGGAAGATGGCCGCAGCAGGCAGCCGTGTGGGCGACCGTCCAGCCGTCCTTGGCGTCAAGTTCCCAACGGTCGAAGCCGGGGGGAAGATAGCCGCAGCGTGCAGCCATGTGGGCGACCGTGCGGCCGCCTTCGTTTTCCCTGTCCTCCAGCGACGCTCCATGGGAAAAAGCCCAGGAGAGGAAACCGGGGAAGGTGGGGAACTGTTCCCTCAGCACCTTGGCGGCTGCTTCCGGAGAGACGGAATCGCCGTCGATGGTACGGCACCCGATCTCTCCGGAGGGAAGGTAGTGGGCTTCCCTCCAGCCCTGCTGTTCGGACAGGTTCAGAGCCTCGAAGGTCTTCGAGTGGGAGAGAAGATTGGAAACAGCGAAATCGAGAGAGGGAACATGGAAGAGAAGGGAAGCGAATTGGCACATTTCACATACCCCAGATTACCACAAAATAAATCAACAAGCTGTCCAGCATCCTGTAAAAGAGAAGACTCTGCTCCAGTAACGGACCGGAGCATACCGAGATTTTCTCATCGAAACCCATCAACCGTTCCAGCACATACTCAGCGCCAGTCTCCTAGTCTGGAAGTTCCACACTTGCGTTTCGCACACTTCTCACACCGGTATTCGACATAGTTCCCTCCACCAGACAATCCCCCTTTGTCCCATACCTGTTCCCATACGTGGTCATCTTCCGACAAGCACGGCCGTTCCAGTCTTTCGCGAAGCGCAGTCTCCATAAACTCCAGATCGCGGCACATCGTCTCTAGTTTGAATCGCTACTCTGAAATCAACTGCCGAAGGACCGCAGCCGAGTATTCTCTCAACCGATCCATGTAACTTTTCATCCCAGTTCCTTTCTGTCGTAAAGCTGAGACACCGCCCCCGTGCACAACGGGGGCGGTGTCGATCCAGGTCAGGCGCTGACCTGGATGACGGGGGCGGCGGAGCGGGCCAGGGGCGCGTAGAACACGCGCCCATCAACGGCCCTCACCATCGTGTACTGCGGGCGGGGGGCGGGGCGGGTAGCGGGGCGGGTAGCGGGGCGGGCGAGGGTGGGCTGCATTCCAAATCTCTCCTGCAACTAGAGGTGACAGCCACTATGGCTAATCATCCTCAAGCTATTATGCCGCAAACAGGAGAGATTTTTCAGGACATCAGGACGCTATCCTGACAGGGTCGTCCACGTCGACTTCGCCCTTCCGATAGGCCTCGCGCATCTCGGCCATGGAAGCGAAAGTGCGCACAGGCTTTCCAGGCTTGGGATCCCTGGTCATCAGGTACAGTGCCTCCAGTGGTTCCTGGGAGGGACTGTAATGCGGTCTGCCAGATCCGGTGCCAATTAAATTATGCTCAGGAAGCATCTTTCGATATGCTTCTTGCACAGCGGCACGCGATACCGGCACTGTCATTGACATTGTATCCTGCATAACTGTTCCGGCCGCCGTGGCGAAAGTATAGGGACCGGGAACAGTAATGTCCCAGCAGTCCTGTCTACCCGCGGGCGTAACCGAAACCACTTCCAACCAGGTAATGTCCTTGTCGTCTACGAGCCGCGTCCAGCGGTCCAGCACGATATCGTCCGTATGCAGCTTCCTGTACTCTTCCACGAACAGACTAGCCAGTGCCCTATCCATACTGCCAGTCTTAGCAGCGGATGACAACGTCGCAGCGCTGCAGATGCCAGAAGCCTGCCGGATGGCAATCAGTTTATCGTGTACCGCGGACGGATACGGTATCCTGTCCAACGCACTAGCAACCGCGCATGTCTCATTCACAGCACCCATGAGTTCCCGCAGTGTCCTAGCCTTGTTCTCGTTGTATACCGTGAAATCCGGACAGCGCCTAACCAGCTTCCGCATATCCAGGCTGCTGATCGATATGCGGTAGCAGTCTGTTGTTGAATGCTTACCCCTGTACGGACTGACAGATGTGCGCAGACCAAGCCTCAGACAAAGGTAACACACCGCATCCCGCAAATAGCAGCTAACCGTGTCGTACCCGATGACCCCGGAAAGCTTACCATTGGACTTGCGCGACAAAGACACCGTGCCGTCCGTACTAAGCAGCCCCTCCAGCATACCAAGCAGATGCTCCTCGGGCGCCTGCAGCGACCACCAGGGAATAGTCTTGTTCTCCGCTCCCTTTCCGATCTCACGTCCCAGCGCCCGGTTGAACCAGACTGGAGTATGGACAACTACACGTGTCCTCTCACCTTCTCCATTCTTCCCCAGAGACTCGGCTCTATACACGATCTCGGCACTATCCGAGGTCCGAGGGAACCCGGCAACCTGAAGAGCCTTTTCCAGCGCAGCGCGGGTCTCAGGGACATTGGATGCCAGGCACAGCTGATCAATGCTCGACACCCAACCATTTCCCAGTATCATCCCTAGCACCTGTCCGCAGGCTCGGTTCAACGGAAGTTCCACCTGTCTAGGATCTCCGTAGTGCGTGTCGCTCAGCACCCACGATCTGAATGCTTCCGAATGATCGTGAACCCGGATCACGGAAGGCACCAGCTTGCCGACAAGGTCAGCCGGACGTCCCTTCTCCACTTCCCCGGTTTCCGGATTGTAGCACACCAGCGAATGGTCATTGGTGACAGTCTCCACCCTGGAGAAATGCTTGCCTATACGCACATCGAACAGTTCCTTACCCGCATGCAGACTCAGAGCGGTGATCGGATACCATCTGTGCACGCCTGTATCTGGATCGTACGCGTAGACTGCACACCACTCAGGCGTCTTCCATTCCGTGATGCCGTTACCCTTGTCCACTCGCGTTTCCGGGAGCACGGGCAGATCGCAGATACGTACCACAGCTTGTGTAGTAATCAGCTTAGTACCGACAGCGAACTTCATGAAGATGTCTCCAGTTGACGTGACCCACTCTAGGCCACTGCTCGCTACTGCACCGGAGGCTCTCGAGAAGTCAAGTCCCAGTAGAAATCTGCCGGAATCGCCGTCATTGTCGGCACCAAAAGGTCCTTCCAATTGTGGATTTATATGTATTGCCTTTCCGGGTACTGTCTTTGCGTGTACGGCCATTATCCCATATTTGTGCAGTGTGGGAGCACGGTTGAGCAGTACAGGACGTTCCGCCATCACTTCCGTCAGCACAGAACGCACACTGGGATCACGGTTCTTTACGGCCTCGGCCGCGTACGTTGCTCCGCGTCCCTTCTCGACCAGCCTGCGAATCACAAAAGGACCAAACAGTGTCCAGGCATAATCCTCCGGAACCCCTACCTCGTTCAGCTTCAACGAAGGATTCGGAACGATCACACCTAATGCCGACATATCGATATTGAATCCAAACACCTTTCGTTGGGTCATGGAATATTTTGGCGATCCTTTTCCTAGTAATTGTTGTATTACTCCACCCACTCTTTTCGCCTGCAGATCCTTGTCCTTGGGTGTCTCTGTACCTATCAGCGCGCGGTACGCGTGCATCATATCCTCTCGAGCATCCGCACGCAGATCCTCGCCAAGGAACCTGGCCTCGTTGAAGTCGCCAATCGACGTGAGCAGACGCCGGTACAGGTAGTTCAGGTCCGGAACCACAAGCCGGTCGTCCTGCATAACTATCCTACGGAACTTGGGAGGCAACACTGGAACACGAGTCATCATGAAGTCGGACGGCTGCTTCTTCTGCACCATCATGGCTTCGGCATACATCAGACGCTTGGCTGCTGCATCCTTCTTGGACACCATGCCCTCGCTCTTCAGGATAGACTTGGCTTCCGCTGCAACACGGGCAAGGTCCACTCCCTCCAGCATACTCCTAAGCGCTTCGCCCCCGCGCCTGCCATCCACTTCCCTGCGACCTGCCACGATATCGTCCAGGTCCACCTTGCGCAGGCCCAGCAGGGACCTGGCCATTCCTTCCATATGCGGATTGAGCAACGGCTCCGGAAGAGCTATGTACGCGAACCGGTCTCCGGTGGTAGTGCTCGATGTGGCCCTCGGATCGAAAAGACCACCAGGGATGGGCCTCATCTTCCTGTCGTAGGTCTCGGCCGAGGTAATCTTCCTGTCGCCGGTAAGCTCCCGGACATCGGCGTCCGTCGAAGCGAACACTGAATCTCCCCTGCGGTCGCTCTCCTTCAGCGTCACACCGGAGGACCTGACCATGGCACGGAACTTGTCGTACACGGTCGGAACCCTGGGAACGGAAGGCGTTCCACCAAGCTTGATCTGCCGCCACAGCTCGGGATTATACTGTCCGTGAACAGTCTTCAAATCACGAAGAACATTAGTAGCACCATGCGCCAGCAAACTAGAATATTCCATGTCACCAATGTGCTTAGAACTGCTGCCACCTGAACCTCTGCTTGGCGATTCATCCTCAGAATATCCGCCAGTATCTCTAGCGTGTCCTTTAGCCTCAGCCATCTGCTGCATCTTGTAGAAATGCAGCACCCCGGTCATGACTTGTGGCACTGTCTTCCCGCTGCGCGGATCGAACAGGTCCTCTGTGTCGGAGATACCGTTGTCCGCCAGTTCCTTTTCCACAAACTCGGTCGCATCTTCCGGGAAGGCACCGGGAAGGACATAGCGCGTGTTGGTTTTACTGGCAATCTTGCCAAGAAGTGCCGCATGTAATTGCGCCGGATTTGTGCGACTGGCAATGCCCTTCGAACTGAGAATTATATCAAGGGGTCTTCCCTCACCATCTTTTACCATTTCTTGATCAGGAACTATCTCCGAAACTACGCCCTTTCCACCAAAAGCATTTGAATTCCCACACCACACTCCTTTTCCATTACGTCGAACATATATCACATGGTTGTCTGGCATCGAACAACACCAAACTTTTCCAGAATAATCTATCCATTTCTCTGTTTGGGCATCTTGTTTCTTTACATGTCCATGGTTTACGGTTGGTGTGGTTTTATTAGTAATGATCGATACGCGATAGTAGTCGTGCCTGCGATATACCTGTCTCCCTTGTATAGTCCCGCAAGGGCTTCCGTCCGGACATGCCTCGTAAACCTGATGCACGTTGGCCGCATACCCAATATGAAGGCACAGACGCTGCACATCATCAGCCAGCCCCTTAGAAGACGTGTAATATGACGTGGGCCTGTCGCCTTTTACCGAGCCATCTCCCCAAATAAGCCATCGAAACAGAACAGCGAGATGCTTAGAAGCCAAGGAAAACACCCACTCCGGTATACGCTTTTCATACGATTTGCCAAAAGGCCTGAAGTGTTCCAATAGCGGCCTATCGTAAATACGAACACCAGTAGCGGTTCTGCCGTACTCAATGGAAGAAGCATCCAACGCTTTAAGCATTACGTCCACATACTTCTTCTGATTTATGTCAATGCCATAACTGCCACTTGCGACATTGCAAAAAGTATTGCCTTCCGACAAAAACATACCCAGAAGCATCATGTAGTCGGTTACCGGCATGGAATATCCGGCCATCCACGTTTTTCCTGCGCCTTTGGTCTTACGCCAATAGCCTGGGAAATCAACAACGTCCCCCTGTGATCCCAGCCACTTTCCGCTTTTAGCGTAAGACACCCTCTTCCCAAAAATCTCAGCGGGCGTGTACAGCCCGAACGCCGTGTGCCTTCGTTTCTGAACGAATAGCTTATGGTTGTCGGTTACCACCAAATCCAAAAGCTGCGTCTCTATCTTATACATCTTTCCAGTATGGTCGTACTGCTGCACAGCCACTGGAGCGTCGTATGTAAACACGCCCGTAGTTGGATTCAAACAAGCGACGCGATCCGACTCCTGCAGATTCTCGAACAGTTTCCACCCTGACTCTGTCAATACTTCTGTCTTATCATCATAGCAGAGTTTATCGCCCACCCGCATCAGGTGTCGACTCTCCACATATACCCTGTATCCATCACGCGTCTTGACCACCTCGCGGACAATGCCGGGCTCGTCGTGCTCCCATACCATGGATTTGTCCTGGTGCAGTCTGCGCCCCATGGTAGTCACATTGGGATCCCTGGTCTTCACAGCCAGGACCAGCGGATCTCCGCTGTTCACCTCTGTGCCAGGCTTCACGAAACCATCCGGTCCGATCTTGTCCAGCTGATCCTTCGAGTACATGGATGGGAACAATGCCAGGAACTTGCCGCGCTCGGACGTCTCTCCGTCTCCGGGCTCCCAATCCTCTCCATAGGTATGCTGACTGGTGAGCTTGCGTGCGGCGCTCTCGCTGATCACCACCGCATCTTCGAAATTCTTGCCCTGGTAGCCCATGTATCCGACACGCAAGTTGCGTCCGAGAGCAAGCCTGCCGTCCTGATCAGTATAGTTGCTGACAGTAAGCAGAGAACCTGGCTTCACCCTGTCTCCCTTCTTCGGTACTGGGGTCTGCTCGATATGCGTCTTGCGTGCATAAGGTTTCCAGTCAGAATATTCTATGGGAACGGTCTGCCCGTCGTCGGTCTGTATCACCATGCGTCTGGCACCAGCGGAAACCACCGTTCCGGCAACCGGAGAACGCAGAGCTCCAACAGCCTCACCCATGAACTCGGAAGCCGGTGTTCCGTCACGTCCCGGTGTTTCCACAAGAGGCGCTTCTCTTGTTACCAATGGTACAGAATAACTGGGATATTTACTTCCCATTAACTGCCTCATACCCTTCACACCAGACTTCATTGGAATGGTATCTGATATGTTGCTAAAGAGGTCGTCTCCAGACAGGAGCTCGTACTGCACATCCTTCCTGGGCACGTACTGGAAGCCGTATCTTGGAGACATAGCAGCCACGAACTTGTCCTTACCTGCAGTACTGCCCGGCTCTCCGATGAACGCCGTCTCCATCTGTATCGGAGTGCGCCACACCACCTTCCCAGTCTTGGTATCCAGCAATCTAGTGTATAGCTGATTGTCCGCACCTTTAACCGCACTTCTTGCTAAATGCATGTCCAAACCAATGCGAAGCGAATTTCCACACCAAAAGCCAGATGTGTTTCCACGCCGGACAAACAGCAAACCACCGGGAACTTCCGCACAATACACCTTTCCAGTGTAATCCCGTATATGCTGCTGTCCTTCTGGATGCCAATGATTCTTGGCATAAATAGTTCGTAAGCCACGTGAATTACATCTTGCAGCCCAGCATCCTCCCTCAGATGCCATTGCGCGCTTGTCCTTCTCGAACGAAATTGTAACATTATTCCCCTGCATGAACTGCAGACGCGCAAAGTCATCGGTAAGCTGTCTGCTAATCGTGCACAGCGTACGCCGCACACCCGATCTATCCGCCCGCCCATCACCCTTCAGCAGGCAATCCAGGAATAGCGCCCTGTTGCTCGCCGAACAACGAAACAAGTATTCAGGCACATGCTTCTTATCGCTTTTTCCGAACTGTGCCAGATACAATGCCAACTGCTTACTGTGGCATATAAACCCATTCTTTGCAGAATTCGTGTTGAAGTGAAAGGGTAGTTGCGCAAGCAATTGCTCAATTTCGACATACATCTCTGGATTACATTCCTTACTTTGACTTATAGATACAAGGAATAGGGACTTGTCCTCGTCTATGCACACGCAGCCTTCCGATAGATAATACCCCATAAATCTCGCCCATACATCCATCGCAATGGGCTCCGTGACCCTGCGCATCGCTGCCCCAATTGGTGGATCGCCATGGGCCTGCGTTCCTTCGTTTCTAGCCAGACACATAGGGACAACAAACGAATCCTCTGAAGCGGCAGGCTCCATTGGCAAATGTGTCGCAAGTACCTGCATGTTTCTTCCATACACGTTCTCCGCTGTCTCGAATCTCCATGTACAGGAAGAAATCGGTGTAACCCACATCCTGTGATTGGGAGTAACCGCATATGACAGCGTTTTAGAGTCTGCACAGAATAGCTTCCCATTATAGTCATATGACATCAACCGTAACGGATGTTCAAACGACAATCTGCTATCTAGCAAACATGCCAGCCTGTCTGACTCTGTGACACTAGGCCACGACTTCCAGCCGGTCTCCGTCATCACATCTGTATCCGCAGAATAGCATTCTGGTGCTCTTATTGAATCAATTACGCCAATATATCCACTCTGCACTTCACGGGCTTCGTCTGGTGCACTGTCAAGATTTTCAATCGCACCTTCGCCAAGACGTGTGATGCGGAAACGCTGGTTGAAAGAATCGAGCGGGTTAATCAGGTCCAGCGTCTGAGCCAGTCCCGAGCTGTTCAAATGATGCGAAATATGCTGGTCAAACAGAGCTGAAGGAAGCCTGGACAAACGCTCTGGGTCATTACGCAGCTTCCACAGTGCGCTTCTGAACACTCCGCCCCGGTCCAGCTGCATATAGGTAGCCAGGTGGTCTCCGAAGTCGAACACACGCTGGTTGCTTGGATTGTCACGGCTATCCTGCTCCTCCTTGCCCGCAGCAACATTGAGCACGCGCAACGACGCATGCAGGATGCTCTCAGGACTAACCTCCGGATAGGATATACCCATCAAACGCTGCGTACCCTCGGCATCCAGACGCATACGCGAGAAGTAAGACCTAAGCAGATCGGTGTCCGTGGCCTTGGCGGCCTTGTCCGGATCGGCTTTCGCCTGCTGGGCACGTTCTGCCTCCAGCATATGGTTCAACCAGGCTACCGTGGAAGAGTGAGGCTTCTTCGTGCGGTTGACTTCCAGAAGCTGTTTACCCCAGGCCTTCTCCATAGCCTGATCCGGAATGCCCATTCCGGACAGAACTCTGTACAGTGGAACGCTATGTCCCGCAATCCTGAGAGCGAATACACCAGTCTTCGGGTCCATCCGTACACGGAACGGAACGCCGAATCCCTGCGCCGTATTGAACTGGGCCTCGGTCACTCCGTCAGATGCCGTGCGAGTGTAAATACCAGGATTCATACGGAACTGGGTAACAAAACTGTACGGCACTCCTCGAACCACGTAGTAGCCGTCAGATGTCATCCAGGGAACATTCAGCAGAGTCTTCCTGCCAGACTTGGCCACCACCTTGCCGGTAGCCCGGTCCGTAAGCAGATACTGGCCGGTCAGACGCTTGGTAAGGCTGCGGCCGGTCTTAAGCGCCTCGATCTCGTCGTCGATGTTGGGATCGGATCCTGTGTACTTGACATCCGATACAGCCAGCTCGAATAGATCATTGCGCACAGGCTGCGCGGCGCTGACGGACGACAGCGCCTTGTCCAGCACATACGAACGGATCTGCCGTGGATCGGCATAGTCGATGGTGCCGGAAGGAGGACGGAACGGAAGCGGCCTGTCGGCACCCAGAACCCACCTGGTACGCATCGGCCTGCCCGGAACGTCCTCGAACTGCGGAACAGCCATCTGTTCCGGCTGCTCCGGCACTACAGTCGGAAGCAGACTGTCCATTAGTATCAGATCCTGATTTCGCGACGTGACTTGGCCTCGCGCTCAGCAACCTCCGAAGGAAGCTCCGCGTCCTCCTCCTGCGCCAGCTCCGCCCCGCCCGCCCTGGCCTTCTCCCAGGGAAGCTCGGACCCCACTTCGAGGATAGTGGGCGACTGCTGCGACAACATCTCGCCTGCCAGATACTTCTTCAAACCCTTGCTCTGTATACGCCCCGTGTCGTTCTTGTCCGCAAAATGTTTGCCTGCGGCCAGACCACCAAGCAAAAGCACTGCAAACGCAAGAGGATACGACAACTTGAGCGCCTCCCACGCAGATCCGGCTGCAGCGCTGCTGCCCTTGACGCCCTTGTATGCAATGCCTCCAACTATTGGAGCACCAATACCAATGCCATACCCAAGCGCCCTCTTTCTTCCAGGCGTCATAGTCGCCGCCAACGCCCTCACGCCATCCACAACTGCATTGGCCTTCTTTGCCAACAATACCATCGACGTTATAACATCCGCTTCTGTGTACGATATCTTAGGAACGGTGACCTTGGCCACCTTCTTCGCTTTGCGTTTCTTCGCAGCGGCATACGATTCAGGATCCGAGACCTGATGCAGCCGGTCATATTCGGCAGCATCGAGTTCGTTGGACAAGGCATCCTGCTGTTCGGAAAGCACTTCGCCAGTCTGTTCGGCCACCTTGCGTTTTCCCATGGCCAGTCCGCCTAGCAATGCCAGATATGCCAGCATCAGCAAGATACCTGGTTCAAGTGTTCCGGTAAATGCGCTATCCGGCTTGAACATTGCATTCCGTGCCGCCTTGCCCCCCTTGATGGCTCCATAGGTCCCTGCGCCAGCGGCAGCATACTTGTACGACGGATGCGTGGAAAACCATGCTTTACCCGCACCAAGCACCTTACCAACTACTCCTGGACCTTTGGCCGCTGCAAATGCGAGGTCTATCCTAGGATCCGCGGACGACTTCTTACCCAGCCCCAAATTCTCCAGCTCCTTCTCTTTCCTGGCATCGCGCAGATCCGGATCCAGGGACACGACAGGATTCTCAGCCTTCGTGTACTCCTCCACCTGTTTCTCGAAATCCGCGACCTCCTGCGCCGACATTCTGCCCTGCAGGTACCGGGCAAACGCATATGATGCCGCTCCAGGCAGCAAAATGGCCAACGCCAGATTACGATAGAACTTCGGAGAAGACATGTCCGGAAGAATATTCATATCAGCCTTCTACAGAGGTGTCGTCCCTTGACTTCAAACGTATAATCGCACCGACATCCGGAAGCTCGATCTCCGATTCAGCAACAGCCGGAACCTGGACCGGCACAGGTGTGCCGAACACAGGGACCGCACGCTCCATATCCGTGTCTCCGTCCATCACCAGATTCGAACGACTGTTGCTGAGTATCACCGGCTGAGCCTCCGCTGGAACGAAAGCCGGGCCACACTGGTACTTCTCACCCCAGACCAGCAGCAGCATGAATCCTCCGTCAGACTCCATAACCTGCTGGGCCAACACCTTGGCAAACCCATTCTCGACCCTGTTCAGCACATCGGCGTACAAGTCGCGTCCAGTCTTCAAACTCATATCCAGCTGTTCCACCTGCACGAACAGCCTATCCTGCGGCAACCTGTCTTCAGCGGCGTCGTGATATACCGGTATCTCCGGTCCGCGCCATGGCAGCTTTCCATACTGTTCCGATGTTTCCGGCATACGCTTACTTCCTTTCTACATCCCCGCCGGCCGGCGGTCCGCCGCTTGCTGCTTCCTGCGGTGCTCTGCGATCATAGTCTTGATACGAGCGTTTACCATTCGTTTCTCCAGCGCGCTCAGATCCTCCTTAGAAGGCGATGTGATCTTGGAAGCCGCCACCCCGAGCAAAGCACCCATGACCAGTGGAATACCTGCCCCCCAGCGCGTACCGCGTGCAGCCAGCTTCTCGAGCAACTCAAGCGAAATGGTTCCGCCTTCCTTAACCGCGCCCGTCACATCCTTGGTGACATCCCAAATCGGTCCTGCCATATGTTCTACCATTGGCTACCTCAATTCGTCTGCAAGACCGGACGCTCTTACCGCATATGCCAACGCGCCGATCTGACTGATACGCTTAGCCGTATCTCCGGACAGACCGAGCACCCTGCCTGCCAGCGTTCCGAACGCGTACGCCGGAACGAACGACACTCCTGCCTTTATGGCAGCGCGTGTCAAGTTATACTGGCTCGTCAGTCCCGGCCTGGTCTGCTCAGCAGACCGTACCACCGATATGGCCGATTCCCGCTCGTACGGATGCAGGAATGCGTCCTCTCTCAATATACTCGCCGCCTGCGGCACACTGATCGTACCAAGGAACGGGACCATATCAATGTCAGACGAAGCACTGTGCGCAGGTCCGATAGACTGGAAAAAAGCTCCAGGGGACGAGAAGTCAGCGTCCCTGACTATCGGATTCGCTCCTCCTATGACCGCTCCCAGTATCCAGGATGCCCGATTGATACGGTCTCGAGCATACGGATCCCTAACCAGAACATTCGTGCTCAGACCGGAAAGCGCCCTGAAAAGCAGTGCACCGACGGCCGCGCCCGCTGCAGACTCCACAACCGGAATCTTCAGCGCCGACATTGCCGAACGGCCTGCTTCCGACAGACGCGGTTCTAGTTTCTGCATAATTCCAGGCATGCATACAATATAGCCGCCAAGCCCCAGACGCCCTAAAGAAAAGGCACTAATGTCCGTGCCTCTTCCTGTAGCCAGACGCTACACGTCATGAACCGGTCTTCACCAATCCCAACTCTTCCTCCAAATCGATGATTCTAGCCTGAGCCTCTTACAGTTCGCGCTCTAACCTAGCTATTTTACTTTCCAGCTCGGCTTTCTCTTCAATTTCCCTGCACACGGGACACGTTTTTGCCACGTAGCACACCTCGTCATGCCCATCATCGCACAGATTCAAAACCGTACCTCCTTGTTCACGAATTTCCCTAATATCCGAATCACTTCTTGTTAGCCGCCCTCAGTTCCCTGCGCCTGCAGTTGCGACGATTCTTCCTGGCTGCGGAAAGAAGGCTCTCCACCGTTTCGCCAGAGGGAAGGTGGCCGTTGTCGGCAGCCTCGTGGGCGACCGTCCAGCCATCGATGTCGGCAAGTTCCCAGCGGTCGAAGCCGGAGGGAAGGTGACTGCGGCGGGCAGCCTCGTGGGCGACCGTCCAGCCATACTTGTCGACGAGTTCCCAGCGGTCGAAGCCGGAGGGAAGGTGACCGCGGCGGGCAGCCGCGTGGGCGACCGTCCAGCCGTCGCTGTCGGCGAGTTCCCAGCGGTCGAAGCCGGAGGGAAGGTGGTCATAAAAGGCAACATCGTGGGCGACCGTCCAGCCCCGCCCGTCGGCGAGATCCCAGCGGCCGAAGCCGGTGGGAAGATGACCGTAACAGGCAGCCTCGTGGGCGACCGTGCGG
>Ga0208375_1001941_pt1 | contig 20778 bp, 12 predicted proteins | sample RifOxyD1_FD_184038 | JGI IMG/M metagenome (GOLD analysis project Ga0208375, IMG submission 184038) | Soil microbial communities from Rifle, Colorado - Rifle Oxygen_injection D1 (SPAdes) | ecosystem: Environmental > Terrestrial > Deep subsurface > Rock core/Sediment | place: Rifle, Colorado... | reverse complement strand
GCCTGGAGCCATCCACCCCATCAAACAAATTATGCAAAACGGCAACACTGGAATTTTTATCAATCAAAACATTGCTCTTGATCTGCAACAACTACTGAAAGCAGATGTCCCCGTATACCTGGAAAACGATGCCAATCTTTTTGCACTATCGGAAGTTTTGTGTGGAGCCGGGCAAGCATTTTCCCACAGCACGGGTAAAACCCCCTACCTCCAGACTGCTATTGGAATCATTCTCGGTACTGGTGTCGGTGGTGGAATTGTGATTAATGAAAAGATCCTTCAGGGTACCAATGGTGGCGGTGGTGAAATTGGTCACACGGTCCTCTACTACGACGGACACCCTTGCTACTGTGGACAAAATGGATGTGCCGAACAATATTTATCCGGACCTTCTCTGGAAGCCCAATTTGCCACCCGAATTTATAACGACATCGATAAGCGCCCCAGCTCCAGGGAAATTTTCGAGCTTTACCACAAAAAAGAACCGCAAGCCATGGCTTCGGTCATACAATACAAAAAGCACTTGGTGAGATTTTTAACCAATTTAACCAATATTTTTGATCCCGATTATTTTGTCTTAGGTGGTGGCGTCAGCACCCAAAACGTGATCTATGAGAATTTAACAGAGGAACTGGCCAGTAAAATTTTTATAAAAAGCAGTAAACCCCAGGTGCTAAAAAATGTTCTAGGTGATTCCAGCGGAGTCATCGGGGCAGCAATATTACCTTTAATTGTTAAGGATTAACCTATGATAAAATCACTACTATCCATTGTATTTATACTTCTTTTGGTCCCCCTATCCACTAAAGCAGAAAATGAGATCACCATCTGGACTTCATCTGAAAACATTAAGAAAGCTCTCGACAATATAACAGGCGAGTTTGAAAAGGACTTCAAAACTAAAGTGGTCGTCACGGTTTTAAACAAGGATCTCACCGTACAATTTAAAACCGCCGCCATCACCAATAAGGGACCGGATATTCTGGTCTGGGCCCATGATGTTATTGGAGAACTCGCTTACTCAGGACTCATCGAACCACTCAGTCCTCCCAGCATTATAAAAAATAAAATTCTAGATGTGGCTTTGAATGCTTTCACTTTTCGCGGACGATTATATGGGTATCCCTATGATCTCGAGGCTGTAGGTCTTATTTACAATAAAAAACTGGTACCCCATCCACCTGAAACCATGGAGGAACTAAAAAAAATCGCCAAGGAAATCACCAATAAGGACAAACAGATCTACGGGTTCTTATATGATATTGGTAACTTCTTTTTCACCTTTCCTTTTTTTTCAGCGGGCGGGGGATATATCTTCAAGGTTGATAATAACATCACCAATGTTCACGACATAGGTCTCTCCAACGCAGGATCAATTAAAGGCAGTCAGTATCTTTACTCCCTCGTAAGTGAAGGTATCATTCCCTCCTCCACAGATTATGGGATTGCCAGCAATTTTATGAAAAAAGGACAGCTAGGTATGACTATCAACGGTCCATGGGCCCTGGGTGAACTGAAACAAGCCAACATTGATTTTGGGGTCGCCCCTTTGCCCAAACTTGATGGCAACAGATTACGGCCTTTTGTAGGTACTCATGGGTTTATTATCCGAAGATCAAGTAAAAATAAGATTCTCGCCAAAGAACTTATTGAGGGTTATTTTATGACCAAGCAAGGAATCCACTCCATTTACAAGGAAGATCCCAGGTGCCCCACCCACAAGGATGTTTTAAGTGACCTGACCAAGGATGATCACATCCTGAATGCATTTTTAGAAAATGCCAAAAATGGAATTCCCATGCCCAATGTTCCTGAAATGAGTGCTATTTGGGACAGTATGAACAGTGCACTTAAACTTATTATTTCAGGTCAATCCACCAGCGAAAATGCCCTGAATCAAGCACATAAACAAATAATGTCTTCTTTAAAAATCGAAGAATAATTGAGTGGTCATTACTGTGTAAATTTATAAAATCTCTTGAAACAACGGAGCGGGAAAGCTAGAATGCCATCTTGGTGGTGTGCTTTTAAACTTTTGGTGAAAATATGTCTAGACAGCTTGTATTTTTACTTTTTTTTCTTGTCACTCAAGAAATATACGCAAATTGGCAAAGCAATTTTTACACTGATGATTCTCCATACTATCAACAATTAACCAGAGATGGTTTCAGTCAAATTTTAAGAGTTCACGAAAATTATTGTAATGACCTAAAATCCATCCGGATCGAATTACAAAATTCCAAAGTTTTTCGTTTTGAAAAACTGCACCAGTATCCAACAAACCTCTACGGTCTCGACCCTGCTGATTTCTGTTGGTACAAGGCTGTTGTCAGGGATCTCAATTTAAACGAACCCCAAAAAAATAAATTTGTAATTGTCTTGGAGGATTCGCAGAATACTTTTTTTATTGGTGAAATTAAAGATTCCATTTTGCCTGCCAAAAGATTAATGAAGTCAAAAGCTGATATCGCCTGGATGACTCCGGGAACCCAAGGAGCTAATCTGGTGCAAGGTGGCGGGGTTTTGTTTAAGGTCTGGGGTCCAAATGCCCAGTTGGTTGAACTTTTTTTAAACCAAGGACAAACTAAAATCAACATGCTCCCTGATAACGATCAGTTAACTCCCCTGCTGAATCATATTGCCTACGTCAGTTCTGCCAATGAAAAAACCACCTATCACTATCAGTTTGTAGTTAATGGGGAATATGAAAAAGTGGAAATTGATGAGCAACACAACCAAACCGCCATCAAGATTGATCCCATGGCCAGAGAGATCACCTATCAACGCAAAGGTGCCCTGCTGAATAATTACAAGGATGTTTACGGAGTGGTTTCCAAAACTCCCGACTATAACTGGGAATTTGACCATTATATCAAGTCCTTCACCCTCATCTCCAGAAATAATAACTGGATTATTTACCAACTGTGGCCACTGGCTTTCAATCCCCATATCACCAACGATGGCCCTCAATCTGGTACCTTTTCAAGCATCGTAGATAAAATTGATTATTTGTCAGGTCTTGGTATCAATGCAGTGGAATTGCTTCCTATCAATGAATTCCGGTTTGATGTCTCATGGGGATATATGTTGGATTCTTTAAGACTGATTGAAAAAACATATGGCTCCCCCAAAGAGCTGATGAAGTTATCTGACAAACTTCATCAAAGAGGCATTAAACTAGTATTGGATATAGTGCTTAATCACGTTAACAACACTTTAATAAGAGATCCTCTGTCACCCACTAACTTTTCCACGAAATACTATAACGGCGATACTGGGTGGGGCCCCAAACCAAGATTTGAGTCAGCCATGGTGAAAAAATGGATCGCGGATAGCCTGGTTGGACTTATTCGTGATTACCATATAGACGGTTTCCGGTTTGATATGATCAAATACGTTTATCAGGACAATGAAAAAGCTTATCTCTTTTTACAGGAACTGACCCAACTGCTTAAGATCATCAATCCCGAATTCCACCTAATGGCGGAGGAATTGCCTGACAATGTTTGGACCACCTACCCGGTATCAGAAAAAGGGTTGGGATTTGATTCGCAGTGGAATGATAATTTCAAAAACTTCTTTGAAAAAGATCTGGATGAATACAAAAATGACCATCGGCTTTTTGATGCGGGAAAACTGGTCGGTGCCCTTCATGGATATTCCAACCATGATAATTTTAAATTTGGTCATCCTGAAAAAACAGTCAACTATTTGGGAAGTCACGATTTTATCGGGAACCGAGACCCTATCATAAGGGTGGTTTCTGATTACTACGCCACCGAACGTGTGGGTAATGAAACTTTTTTCAGAGTCAAACCACTTTCTGATAAAATTGATCTACCCCAAAAATTCAGATTAATTCATAATGATTTTTCCCACTCCTTTATAAAACTGGCGTATGGCATTCTTTTTACCAAACCCGGAAATATCCTCTTCTTTCAAGGTGAAGAACTGGCCAGTGATCTCAATATCCAAAACGAATGGTCATATATAAAAGCCAAAAACAACATCCCTACCCAGGACATAGATCGCCGTCGCTATATCAATGACCATAAAATGTTATGGGAATATCTGGACCCGGAATCATCCAGCGATCTTCATTTTTTAAATAAGGCAGAGGTCAATCTCTTTAAAGGTCATCACCAGTTCATTAAAGACATGATCAGTTTTCGCAATAACTATCCAGGGATCGGCTCCCTCGATGTTTTTAACCTGCGTACCTCCCATGATGGATCAGTCATATCTTATCAGGTAAAAAGCGAGGACAATGATTTCTTTATCATACTGAACTTTGGTTTTGATATGAATGCAGCATGGATCACTTTTCCCGGAAATTCCACCACCTGGTGGAAGGAAGTGATCAACTCATCCATTGAGGAATATGGCGGTAGTAATTCCCTATATACCAACGTAATTGACCAATTGGGGGAAAGAAACAATCTCGTAAGGATAAAAGGTCCCTCTATTATCATCTTTAAAAAAGTTCCCCGTCCTCAGATAAATGTCCAACTATATTTTATGAGTGATCTCACCAAATGGACTTCGCAGGAGTCTTCCAAGTTACTACAAAGCCAGGAGGATTCCGTTTATGAATTAAAATTAACCGTGGCCACTGGCGGTGTTTACGAATTTAAACTGGCAACCCACAACTGGAGCATTGAACTGGGTTCTGCCAACGAACATTCCTATTATAGTTTGGATTATGGCCAGCTAAGCTATCAACCGTTCAAACCAAATGTGAAGGTTTTACTTGAAAAAGGAAATTATTCGTTTACATTTAATATCAGAACTTTTGGTTATACTTTTAAAAAAGAATAATTTTCAAGGAGCTCCACCCAAATGGATATAAAAAGATCATCGGGAATATTACTTCCTCTCTTCTCACTACCTTCAAAACACGGTATTGGGGATATGGGACCGAGTGCTTACAAGTTTATAGACACGCTTGTCGCATACAAACAATCCCACTGGCAGATGCTTCCATTTTCCATAGGAGACGGGTCAGGTTGTCCTTACTCATCCTATTCCGCTTTTGGCGGATACCCCCTGCTGATCAGTCCGGACCTGCTTTTGGAAGAGGGCTTGTTATCAAAAAATGATTTACATGATAATGACAATCTTCCTCATCACTATGTAAATTATGAAATGGTGGAGGAATATAAAACTATTATTTTTCAAAAGGCTTTCTGTCAATTTCTTAATAACAAAAAGATGATTAGGGAATTTGATACTTTTGTCGATGACAATCATCACTGGCTACCGGACCTTTCTCTGTTCATTGTCCTCACCGAACAATTTGGCCACAAGTGGGTGATTTGGCCGGAAGAATACAAATATAGATATCCCGAAGCTTTGAGTGCATTTATTACTAAAAACAAAGAGCAAATTACTTATCATAGCTTTTTACAATTTATCTTTTTCAAACAATGGGACAAATTAAAAAATTACGCCAATCAAAAAGGACTCAAGCTCATTGGTGACATTCCCATTTTTGTCAAACATCACAGCATGGATGTTTGGACCAGGCCTGATCAATTTAAACTGGATCATAACGGTTATGCATATGTGGTAACCGGAGCTCCTCCTGATGAATTTTCTGAGGTTGGACAAAATTGGGGTAACCCCAATTATAATTGGGACTACATGATCAGACATAATTTTGACTGGTGGGTATCCCGTTTACAATTCATGCACAAATATTTTGATATCATCAGACTGGATCATTTCAGGGGGTTTGCCGGGACATGGGAGATTCCGGCCCATATTCCTGATGCCAGGGCCGGTCATTGGATACATGTTCCAGGAGATTATCTTTTCAAGCAAATTAGAGAAAAACTTGGAAACATTTTATTTATCGCAGAAGATTTGGGCACAATTACCAACGATGTACACTGGCTGCGGGATAAATACGGTTTTTTAGGTATGAAGGTACTGCAATTTGCCTTTGGTAAAGGTGATTCCAATCATCACTTGCCTCATAACTCCAGTCCCAACACCGTAGTCTACACTGGAACCCATGACAATCAAACGACCAAAGGATGGATTCAAAGTCTTGGCGATTCCTGGGAAAAGGATTTTACCTTTAAATATTGCAACGCTTGGAATATCGAGAACTTTCATTGGAGCCTTATTAATTTAGCCTTAGCCAGTCCTTGTAAAATGGCCATTATCCCTTTGCAAGATATAATGGGACTGGATAATCACGCTAGGATTAATACCCCCGGACTTGAAAAAGGAAACTGGATGTGGAGGTTCTCCTGGGATCACCTGTCCAAGATGGATTTAACACATTTGATGGAACTCACTATTCAACACAATCGGTAGAGGTTATGATAAGTTTTAAAAACATTTTTACACTTTTCATTTTATCACTTGGTCTGTTTATAGTTTATAAACTGCTATCCCAGGGTTACTTGCTGCTGGGGTTGGTCACCACTTGCTTATGGGCCTTGACTACGGTCATTTTTTTAGTCAAAGGGGCTTTCCCTTATCGATTTATGTATCCGGGGCTTATCACGTTTTTTCTTTTTATGGTGATTCCCATCCTGTTTACTATCTACATAAGTTTTACCAATCTAGGCACAGGACATCTACTTAGCCTTGAACGAGTAAAAGAGATCCTGCTCTTGGAAAAACACACTTTGGAAAACACTCCCTCCTATAACTTCCATCTTTATCCCCAGACGGATACTCTCTTTCTGATTCATGTCTATAACGAGGATGAACAGGAAAATTTTCTGGGACAATTTGACATCAGCAAGGAAAATAAAAGTGTCAATCTCAAACCGGTCGCCCAGCCTGAATTTATCAAATCCCCATTCTCCAGAGGTGAGGTTTTCACCCACTTTGACTCATTAAGTGAGATCAATTTTTCCGTACCTGAGCGTCCCCCAGTTAAAATTGCCAGTACCAATTATATGGCCTCCATCATTAACCGATATGAATTGAAGGAAAATGACAAAATTATAGATATGGTTACCCAGACACTGTATTGGCCTGACTACACCAGCGGTTACTATACCGATGGAAAAGAAAATATAACACCTGGCTTTTTTGTCAACGTGGGTTTTTCCAATTTTTTAAAACTCTTCACAAATAAGAGTATGAAAAAGCCTTTTGCTAAAGTTATTACCTGGACGCTGCTTTGGTCTTGTTGTTCCGTTTTACTCACCTTTTGCCTGGGAATTTTCCTGGCCTTATTTGTAAACTCAAAACATTTCAAGGGTAAATTCATTTACCGAATACTCATCATTATCCCTTACTCGATCCCTTTCTTTATCTCAGTACTTATCTTTAAAGGGCTTTATAACAAGGATTACGGCATTATAAATGACATCGTTTTCTATTTTTTCAATTATAAAATAGACTGGCTGGGAAATGCCTTGTGGGCAAAGGCCAGTTGTTTGCTGGTTAACTTATGGTTAGGTTTTCCCTACATGTTTTTGATCACCACCGGGATTTTACAATCAATACCAAACAGTGTTTATGAAGCTGCTTCCCTGGATGGCGCAGGCAAATTTTTAACCTTTAGAAAGATCACCCTTCCCCTGGTTATGAGTGCGGTAGCACCTTTGCTGGTTGGTTCATTTGCCTTCAACTTGAATAATTTTGTGGGAATCTATCTTCTGACTGCTGGCGGTCCCCCAATGATGGAAGCCAGCACCCCCGTTGGTGAAACCGATATTCTGATCTCATATACTTATCGCTTGGCATTCGAAGGAGGAAGAGGACAGGACTTCGGAATGGCTAGTGCCATTGCTCTCATTATCTTTATCATCATCGCTTTCCTCACTCTCATTAATTTCAAACTGTCGGGAATGCTAAATGAGAAACGATAATTTGCACTTAAAGGAAAAATTATGAATAAACAAAGAGCCGCCATTGAACTGGCCAAACATCTAATACTTATCACCTTCTTAATGCTGATTCTTTTTCCCATTTTTTATATTATTTCCATTTCACTAAACCCAATTGGCAGTATTGGTTCAGACATCATCCCCAAAGACCTCTCCTGGACCCACTGGCGCTATATTTTAGGCTTACCCTACACTGATGGTGTAACGGGTGAAGTAAAAATCTCCAGCTTTCCCATGTTAATTTGGCTTTTTAATAGTATTAAAATCTCGGTCATCACGGCCATGCTTATGTTGTTTCTCTCCACCACTTCTGCTTATGCACTTAGCCGGTTTCAGTTTAAAGGAAAAAAACTCTCGCTCCTTACCCTTATGATAGTCCAAATGTTTCCCAACATCATGGCCATGGTAGCCTTCTATCTGATGCTGGATTTTATCGGCCAGTACGTTCCCGAACTGGGTACTGATACTCATGGTGGACTGGTGCTAGTTTATCTAGGCATGACACCTTTTAACATCTGGCTGATTAAAGGCTATTTCGATACTATCCCAAAATCCATCGAAGAATCGGCCATCATGGATGGTTGCACCAGATTCCAGGCCTTTTATAAAATTGTTATTCCCTTGAGTACCCCTATATTGGCGGTAGTGGCGCTTTTAACCTTTATTAATACATTCTCCGACTTCATTCTCCCCTCCATTATTTTAAAGACTCAAGACAAGTTAACATTTGCAGTCGGTATTCAAATATTTGTATCCGAGGCTTTCTCAAACAGGTGGGGACAATTTGCCGCAGCTTCAATTTTGGGAGCATTCCCGATTTCTGCCATCTTTTTATGCATCCATAAATATATAGTGGGAGGGCTAACGGTCGGTGGTAGCAAAGGATAGCCCTTATACCCGACTTATTACCTCCACATCCCTGAAGAAAATATTGTCAGCTTTCAAGGCTCTCCTCTCATGGTGTAAAATAAATCATGGCCGATAAACAACTAGAATTTTTAAAATCAAAAGTCAGTGAGCTTGCCCAAAAGCACCGGGCCATTGTCACCAAACTTAAAAATGAATTAAAGCAGGCCATGGAAATGGCATCCCGGGAAAAAATGCGGGCCATGAACCTGGAAAATAAATTAGATGATGAAAAAAGAAGATATTATGCTCTGGAGGCCCAAAAGGCGTCCAATCCATCGGTTGATTCCACCAAAGAAATCATGGAATTAAAGTCCGCCCTCAACGCTGAAATTCAAAAATCTACCATGCTGGCCAATCAGTTAAAAGAAATTGCCATGGACAGTACCAATATAGAATCCCTTAAAGATACTGCCTATCTTAAAGCAACCATCATTCGTCTGGAAACTGATCTTAAAGCGGAAAGCGAACGAACCGCCAGGATCAAAACAGACGCCAAGGAAAAACTCGAATCCCTGGCTGAAAAGCATGAGTTGGAAATTAAAAGTATCCTAAAAAACAAAAAGGAAGTGGAGGGCAAGCTGACGGAGCTGCAAAATGAAATTAACTCTATCCGCTCAACTTCTTCTGGAACCAGTGAATCCTTACTGATAAAAATCAAGGATTTGGAAAAAATTAATATTAATCTAAAAAATAGCATTGAAGAAAAAAACACCTCATATGACTCTAAAGTCAAAGAACTTGAAAAGACCATCGGCGACTTGAATTCATTTCAAGTTAAATTCAATGATCAAATCAAAGATCATGAAGACAACACTCTTCATTTTCATCAACTTATCAAAGAACAAGAAAATGAAATTGATCGTTTAACCAAATTCACCAATCGCTTTGATGTTGTAGCGATGGATCGCCAGGTCCGTTGCTTGAAAGAAGAAGTCCAACATATCATTAAAGCACCTTCGCAACCACGACTGAAGTCAGCTTTGCATAGTGCTATCGAACTGAAAAAACAACTCAAAAGAAATATCGAGTATCTTGATGAATTTACGCTCAATACCCTCCAGGAAGTGGATGAAATAGAAAACCAGCTAAGAAATCATATCTATATGGAAAAAGAAAATAATTAGATGTTAATCTGACCTGAATTCGGAATTAGGTTAATCTAATAAATTACTCACATTAATTTCCTTTAACTTGGTAATATCAACTTCAATGAGTAAAATATCCGCCCTTAAAATCTCTAAGCGCAGTTCCCTTTCTTCAATAGTATCTTCCATCTCCTCAACTTTCTCCATGAGATCCGTGATCTCTTCCTGCTTTTTTCTAAGGGCTGAAGCATCTGCCACACTTTTACTTAAAAAGTTCATACTTTCTTTTCGATTTTCAATTTTCTTTTTATATCGCTTGGTCTCGTTAGCGAGTTTTAACATTTCCAGTTCAATTTCTTTTATCTGGACATTTATATCTTTTTTCCTCTTTTCTGCCTGGTTTAGTTGTTTCATCACCGTCCGTGATCTGGCCCGTTCCATAATACTGCCGGCCTGGGTTCCATTTTCGGCTACCTTTCGCTTATGTGCCTTGATCTGGTTATGCTGTATGGTCATCCAATGCACATGATTTCTTCGCAGATAATCCCGGTAAGCACAGATCTTTTCATCACTAGTTTTTTTAGAAAAATATTTCGCATAAGAGTTAAAATCAACATTTAAAAATGCCAACTCTTCCTTTCTTTTTTCGCTACTGCTTGCTTTAACAAATGGGGATGTCAGCACCGCTCCTGCACACAGTTTAGAATATGCCGCCAGAGGCTTGGTAGCCGCTAATAGTTGGATACAGGTCCTATTTCTGTTTTCCATAAACGATGCACTATCATTATCACCACCGTCTATAATATTTCCCCTTTTATAAACAGGGTTGAAGGGATTGATCATTTCCATTTGATAGCGATATTTATAACCCAAAATACTTTTTGGTAGTAACAAAATATTATCAAACTTCATATTCATAATTGATCTGGCATTTCTAAGTACCAAGGGAACCCCATTGGCATCATCAATGGTGATTTGCAAATAATCGAGGAAATTATCCCTGAAAATATATTCCAGCTCATCTATGTTTCTTCTATTGATCATCATGGCAGTGTGATAATCTCCTTCGCTAAGTGCAGGATTATCACCATGGGCCAAAATAAGTTTCTGATAGGCTTCATTGTTGGAAATAATCAAAAGATCTCTTTCATACTGGCTTATATCCCGATTTTCGAGTACCTGTAGAAAATAATCATAATGAACCAGGGTCGCCATGCGGTTGGTGATAAATGAATCTCTCTGAATTAGCACATTAAATTCCTCATATACTGTATCAATCACTTTTTCGGCAGCTTTTTGGGCCTCTTTTTCACTGGCCTTATGTTTGCCATAATCATCTATGGAAATTGCCACTTGGCTTAACTGCATGAGGGTATCGTTGATAAGGTGAACCACCTGTTCGTCACCAAAGGACGAATCTTGTACTCGTTTTTTCAATCCCTCCAAATACCGAAGAATGATTTTCATACTATCATCTACACTGGTGCCCATGGCATCAATCGTATAAGCTTCTGCCACCAGGTTCATTTTATCCACGATCAATCGGTCAATAAAATATTTTCTCATTTCATCTTGGACAGATTCAATAATCCTATCCATATTTTGTTTGATGGTTTCCAAAAGTTTAATGGGATCATTAAACATGGGTTGGTATTTACCGCCGTTTTGCAACCATTCTTCCGCTGAAATAATCAGACCGCTTTCCTTTGGTAAAACATCTTTGGGATAAGCGCCTTCATCAATACCCACTAAAATCAGAGGTAAATACCGGATAGGAAGGGAGTTGGTAAAGAAATTAATTTCACTACCCCCACTGGACATGACGGCTCCACTCATGGAAGTTTTGATTTTAGCGATCAACCCAAAAATCATATTTTTTTGGATTTTAGGATCGCCAGCATTTAAAATATTTCTCTTTGATTCATTAAAATTTGCATTCAAATCATTAATAGATGTAATAATACCTATAACAGTTCCCCAAATACTATTTTTGTAGGTCGCATCAGTCATCAGCTTGGGCTCCACTCCAAATTGAACTTTAAGTAACCACTTGGCAATCACCGGAACATTTCTAACCAACGTGTAATAACCGGTCAAAAAATTCCCGCGGTCCTGATCAATTGAACCAGCATCGGTATAAACACCACTTTTATCAACAGTTTCAAGGCCCCAGTTTAAAAGTTTTAATTGATCTTTGGCAGTACAATAGTTTTCTGTAGCACTTTCAAGGGCACAAGTGATCGATGCCCACAGTTCGTTTTGTTTAAGTTTCTTAAGCCTTTCAGAAAATTTAGATTTCCTCATATACTGGACAAAATTCGCAAGTGTCTCTCCAATTCTATTGGCCGTACCACTTACCCCAGGAACTGAGGTATTGGCTATCAAACGCATCATTCCAGAAATTAAGACCAGTCCTTGCTCCGGAGCATCTACCAAACACTGATCAAGTTTTGGCCCAACAAAAGCAGTTAGGGCCCGATTCACTACACCAGTCAATTCTGATGCTGATTGATTAAGTCCATTGATCACCTGTTCTTTGTTGAAATAGGCAGCAGATAAATTTTTGGAAAAATCATAATTTGCATTGATGGCCGAATTCATGTGAACACCGGCCAGCAGATCCAAAAATGATCCTTTGCCGTTGATCGCACCTTTATCGTTGTTTATGACATTATTTAGAAATTCTTTTTGTCCATTGAGATTTTCATCATCAATACCATCAGCCGTATTATCTTTGCCTCCTCCCTTGGAAGCCTCAACGGATTTTTTAAACCTGCCATCGGTGGCGATCAGTTCAGCAACAATGCTTTCAAATCCCTTACAATTCTCATTCTCTTTAAGCTGGTTTAAAACTTCTATCAATTTTTGGGTTTCCTGCAAGGCGGCTTGGGTCCATGTTCCGTTTGTTCGGCAGGCATAACCAAAATTGTATTCCGAAGCATGCAAATGAAGACTCGAAATCATCAGTCCTAATGTTAAACTGCCAACAAAAATATTCTTTACAAATTTTGTCATAGATGCTCCCAACACGTTTGTGCCGATCATAACATCTTGCATTGTTATTTTGTTGTATTATGAAAATTATTCAAATTGGAAAATATTTTCAGCTTAACAGCTTGTAAAAAACGCAGACTCCACGCGTTAACTATCGACAATTGGAGATTTTTTGCTATTTTGGCCAAACTCCGGTGAGCATCCAGGAAAAATATATGAAAAAACATTTTGGAAACTTTCTACTTGTTACGTCTGTAATTCTTACTCCTATGGCGCATAGCGAAATAGCAAAAACCAAGTCAGTTTTTATTACAGATGTTAAAAAAATTGAGCTATTTGACATCTATGCCTACCCCGCCAAACTTGCCAGTGAAAAGCAATCCTATCTGATAGCTCAAAGTCAGGGACAAGTAGAAAAAATTTATAAGGAAGTGGGAGAAGTAGTTAAAAAAAATGATCTGGTATTCACCATAAAACATGATGATCCCTCCTATGATTATAAATCACAAAAAATTACCTCACCCATAGACGGAGTCATTGCCAATCAACAATACGAGGAAGGAAGCAAAGTTTCCGCTGGTGACAAGCTTGGACTGGTGATTGATCCAGAAAAAATCAAAATTGTAATTGAACTTACCCTTAAGGATATTGACATCATAAAAGTGGGGACGATTGGTAAATTAAGCTACCCTGGTACACCTTTGGAGGTTGATGCTATCGTTAGCCATCTTTCTCCGATCATAGACCCCATGAGTGGCACAGCTCAAGCGAAGCTGAAGATTGTAAGCAGTACTAATTTTAAAATTGGTACGATGGCGGTGGTAACTTTCAAAATTGGTAATCGTAAAGGATTTGAACTTACCAAGGACGCCATCGTTTATCTTGGTAAAAAAACTTATGTCAGGGTAGTTGATGATAAAAATAAAGTTTCAAGGCAAGAAGTGGAAATAAAACCAAGAAGCAGTAGCACGGTTGAAGTAATCAAGGGAATAAGTGAAGGTCAGAAAGTGGTCATCAAAAGCTCTGGTTTTCTACAAGATGGAATTGTTGTAAAAATTGAAAATCCAACGGAAGAGACCAAGTGAGAAATTTATACACATCCCCACTACGAGTCTATTTGATATTTGCCCTGCTTGGTTTGCTGGGAATCTACTGTGGACTTAATTTACCAGTTTCCCTTTATCCAAACAGTTCCAAACCAACCATTTGGAGTCAGGTTAGTTATGGTAGCCTGACGGCCCAGGAATTTCTGGATAGCTATGGTAAATATATCGAGTATCAACTAAAAAGCATTGAAAGCGAGGGACTGACCGTTGAGAAGTTAAAGTCAGAATATAGGTCTTCTAGTGTTTATTATCAGATTGAATTTGGCTGGGGCAGTGATCCCAAAAAGGCCAAGAGTGAAGTCACCAATATCATGAATGCTCAATCAGCATCCTGGCCCAAGGAAATCAGGGACAGTATGTGGGTAAATTATTGGTCCAATTCATCGGGATTTATTGCCTTGAGCTTTTATAGTGACAAAAGACAGATGGATGAACTTTATAAGATCCTGGATCCGGTTTTATCTCCTAAAATTGCCAAGATTAAAGATGCTGATGAAATGGTTATTTGGAATCCCAATATGAAAGAGGTAAGAATCACGCTTAATCCTTTCGTAATGAGTTCTCTTGGAATTTATCCTCGGCATATTGAAAATATTATTGCCCAGAATCTAATTGGAAAATCTGGTGGTTCTATCACGGTTGGACAGGATAGCTATACCGTGCAAACGCCCAGGAATATTCAAAGTGTGGATGATTTAAAGAATCTTCTTATCCCGCTTGCTGATAAAAAAGTTCTTCATCTTTCTGAAATTGCAACTGTGGAATACGGGCCGATGGAAGAGAAGGCGCAGATCATAAAAACTAACGGAGCAACCTCCCTGATTTTGTTTGGTTCCCCCCGAGCTGGCGGAAATGTTAAAAAGCTGGCAGAAGATGTTTTACAAATTGTAGATGAATCCATGAAGGAGCTTCCAAGCGATATCAAATACCGCTCTTTGGTGGATCCTTCCTACTTTATCAGACAGTCAATTGAAAACGTTGTTCATGAAGTGATGATGGCAGCTTTTTTAGCAGTGCTGGTTTTGTTTTTATTTGTTGGATCTTTTTCTAATACCATTACCGCCGCAATAGAGATTCCCCTCGCCATGATCATGGCTTTTATAATGATGAAACTTGCCGGTATGAATATCAATTTGATCTCGCTAGGCGGGTTTGCCCTTGCTGCGGGAATGAATGTGGATGCATCCATTGTAGTACTTGAAAATATTTTCAGACACATGGCGATTAGCAAACCTCACGATATGGAAGGAAAAATGAAGGTGATCCTCAGTGCAGTATCGGAAGTCAGACTTCCGATTATTGCTTCCACCATATCTACGCTGGTGGTATTTGTCCCTCTGGCGCTTACCAAGGATTTGACCAATGCCATATTAGGTGATCTTGCTAAAGCAATTGTTTTTTCTCACGGATTGTCGATGCTGATTGCCCTGATCCTGGTGCCCACCATCAGACTGCAAATTTTATCCAAAGTAAAAGATACTGATGCTGCTATCAAAGCTCCTCTTGATAAACTGGTGCAACGGCTTGAGGAGTGGCAAAAATCTCTTCTAACAAAACTTATGAGCACCAAGTTCCTCAGTATAATTACCATTGTTGTATTTTTTCTAATCGTCATTGGAGTGGGGGGATATACTGTCCCCCAGCTAAAGAGAGAAATTATAGGTACACCCGACACTGATTGGATGATTTTAAGCATAAATACCGCAGGAAAGTCCAAAGTAAAAGAAATGGAGGAGATCACTGATCAACACGAGTTTAAATTATTAAAAGAACTTGAACAGTACGTCAGTTATACATTTGTACAAATCAGAAACCCCAACCGCTCCTCGATCATGGCCCGACTTAAAAATAAACATAATATGAAAAAGGTATGGGAAAAAATGGAGGAAATGTTTCAAAACACTCCTGATTTATCCTATTGGGTGGGGCCTTGGAATCCGGCAGAACTCCCCCTGCCAGATCCACCTGATGCCTTGATTGAAATTAAGGGCGGAGAGTTCACGGATCAAAAAGCGGTAGCCGAGGATCTGGTGTTTAAACTTAGACAAAAGGATTTTTTCCCGCGGGTGTGGAGTGATCCTTCAGTCTATTATAGCGAGACCATCGAGATTCTACCCAACCATGCAGTTTGGAATAATTTATTCAGTGAAAACATCTCTTTTGGTTTTGATGATATTATTGATTTATCCCGGGTGGCCACCACTGGTAAAAAAATTAATCTGATGAATCTTGAGGGTGTCAATACCGAGATATTTTTAAAATATCCCCTTAATTATTTTGATTCAAAAGAAAAATTGGAATCTTATCCCATCAAAATTGGTGAAAAAATTATCCCCATGAAGGCGCTCACTGATATTTCCATCAAGCAGGCCCAAAATGAGATTTATCGGGAGGATGCAAGAGAAGTGATCAAGGTCATGGCCAAGCAGGACATGGGTAAAGAGGACAAAACCACCCAAGCAAAAAAGGAATTAAAGGACTTTGTTTCGACTTATGCCAAAGATCCACATAAAGAGCTGGACTTAAAATCAAATCCCAGTGTGCTGATCATGGACGAATCGATAGAGCTCACCGATGCTCTGAAACAGCTGGGAGTTTCAGTGGCACTATCACTACTTTTGATATTCTTCACACTCCTTATGCAGTTTGGAAATATCGTCCACTGTTTGATTATCATGGTGGCCATTCCTTCTGGAATCCTGGGAGGATGTCTCTCGCTTTATTTGTTCAATAGCACCTTATCCCTCAATTCCGTTTTAGGTATAATTTTACTAAATGGTATAGCGGTCAATAATTCCATCATCTTGGTGGATTTTATTATGAAGCTTTATAAGGGAGGATTATCTCCCAAGGAAGCAGTCTTAACTGCATCCAAAAAGCGACTTCGTCCGATTTTAATTACATCGCTTACAACTATTCTGGGTATGTTACCCGTGGCAATCGGACTTGGGGAAGGGGGAAAAATTCTACAACCACTGGGTATTGCCGTGGCCAATGGATTATGGGTTTCCACCTTGTTTACCTTATTTTTGGTACCGCTACTGGAATATTATTATCTAAGTAGAAAATTCGAGGTGGATTTTGAAAAAAATGAATCGGAAACTTACGATGAATTGAAATTAACCTCTTTTGAGGCAACCCCATGAAGACGAAGTGGTGTGGATTTATCCTGATCTTCATAGTCTTTAATCTCGGTGCCAAGGAACTCACCTTTCATGAGGCCCTGGATATCATCATAAAAAATGATACCTATATTCCGCCCAGCAAGGCGTATTTAGAAAGTGAAAAGACCTCTAGGTTTTCCTCCGCCTTGCAATTTCTACCAAGTGTGGAAACTGGTTATAAGAAAAACTATGATTTAATAACAGACGGTAGAAGTAACTCCCTGTATGTCTCTGGCAATTTGAATATTTTCAAAGGAGGAGCTGACCTTTCTGCTTTTGAATCCAAACTCTACTCCGTAAACAAGATGGAAAAAGGTCTGGTGCGTTTGGAGATTGAGCGCGAGCAAAATGCCATTGCTCTTTTAATCCAGATGATTTCCAGCAAGCGGAAATTAAAAATTCAAAACGAGATGGTATCGATCAAGCAAAGATCACTAAAACTTGCCAAGGAACGCTATGATAAAGGATTTGCTCCCCACGATGATGTCTTAAAGGCGCAAGTGGACTATCAAAATGCCAATGCCGGTTATTACGGTGCCCAGATAGACTATCAGGATGTACGGGCTAAATTAATGAGTCTGCTGGGAGACTTGGAGGTAAGTGACAACTGGCCTTTTTCAAACCAATTGCTAAAAATTAGAGATTTCGAACAAGATCAGGATAATGAGGAGAGTAGTCATCCAAAAATTTTAGAACTGCAAAATCAATTCTATGAACAACAAAAAAGGCAAAATCATTACCGGGGACTCCTGCTTCCCAGTGTGGATTTTAATTTATCGTGGCAGAAAAATGAGATTTTAAAGACCATCAGCTATGACAGAGTGGGAGTTTTAACGGTATCCTGGCAGCTTTTTGATGGGCTTTTCAGATGGTCAAATTATAAGGCCCAATCGGCGGAGAGGATTAATACGGAATTTGCCCTAATGAGAGAAAAAAGACAAATCAAAGAGGAATTACAAAGTTCCCGGGAAAAATTAAAATTGTCCATTGAAACGGCCAAAAACCGGGATGAGACACTGAAAGTTTCAAGGAAGCTGTTTGAAAAAAACATTCATCGTTATAATCAGGGAAAAATTTCGATTACTGATTTGGAATGGGAGCAAAACCGGCTGCTCACTTCTGAAAATCTGGCCTGTGATGGATGGGCCTATGCCCACTTAAGTTTTCAAGATTATTGTCATAATACAGGCAAATTGCTTTGCGATTGTCTTTAATCCCGCTAACCTGACAAAAAAACATATATAATTAACCTGCTCAACTTTCAGCGCATAAATTGCCCGTTTTTTAATACGGATAATAGGTATAAACTAATACTGGGTTTGATTTGAGTTTTAAAGGAGAGAAAACATATGAAAAAACCAGCAATTATTTTTGTACTTGCATTGTTTATTGTTTGTGGAAATATTTTCGGAGAGGATGATAATTATATCGATATCTCACAAAACACAGATAAGATTTTTAAAGCTGCTTATAAATCTGCTTATTTAGAATTGAATAGATGGACCGACAAAGATTTGTTAATCCATGGCCCCCACTCAGTTCTAAATGCTTTCTTAAAAAGTGAGTTAGAACGTACAAATCAACTTTTAACTATTGATCTCAATGGAGCAATTGTATCAACACATAATACTGAAAGTAAACGAGATACACGGAATAAAGTTATTATACCCTCTAACCCGTTATTTGGATCTTTGGAAACACAAAATCTAAACGACGGTACGATTGTTATTTCGCACACTGGTCGTTTTGTACCAAGCGAAGATAAAGTTTTTTTCGTTGAAAAAAAGATTAACGGGCATTACATTCCTACTTTAGGACTATCAGCTGTACCGATAAAAAATTCGTCTGATAGCAGTTATGAAATATTTAATTTAAAGAAATGTCGCAGGATACATGAGGTTTTAAAAAGAAATCAAAAGATGATCAACACCTGTATGGCTGATATAGAAAAATTCAATCGACAATTAAAAGGAGCTCTATCAACAGACAACGATCACAACTTAGAATTTGATGGAATCCATAAAAACTTAATTGAAACTTATGAGAAGAAGGCTAAGAAGTTTGTAAACAAAATAATAAATCAAATCCCCCTTGATTCTACACAAGTACCAAGTAGTGAAATATCTAAGAGGCAAGATACAGCGCCTGAAATTTATCAAAAGAAGCCAAGTGTTTACACCAAGAAACATCAGCCACTGCATGACTATCCAGAACTGACACTAAAATTTCTAGCCTTAGTTAATCCAACCCTCGAGGCTAAAGAAGCTTTAGCTGCATGTGATGATTACGGCCTCACTCAGATTTACAAAGACAACTCTATTTGGAAAAATTATGAACTCTACCCCAAAAATACTGACAAACAGACTCCCCCAGCCGAGAAACAAGGCGATGGAACAACCAATTCTTGATAATGTTGAAAAGTAGCCTGACAAAATAAAACAGATCACCTTATCAGATGCCACGGCACTTGGAAGGTGATCATTTATTTTATATTTAAATTCATGCCTGTTTCTGGATCAAATAGATGAACATGCTCCAGTGAGAAATCAAGACCAATCATATCGCCGATCTTTGGAAAATCATCGCCGATCATTTCAATCATCAGCTCTTTATTTCCTGCGATGACTGTAAGATAGGCACTCTTTCCCAGCAGTTCAACGATCTCAACTCTGGCCTTGCAAAGTTTTTTACCCTCTAAGACCACCCAAATATCATGGGGCCTGAGTCCCATAACGACTTTCTTTCTGCTACCTAAAATGGCCAGCTTGCTTTCGTGCAGGGGAAGCTCGAATTTTCCGTCGTCGGTGACGATATACTTTTTCTTGTCTCTCTCCACCACATTCATTTCCATAATATTCATAGTGGGATTACCAATAAAGCCAGCTACAAAAACCGTGCGTGGATGATTGAATATTTCAAGCGGTGTGCCCATTTGTTCAACCACTCCGCCGTTCATAACTGCAATCCGATCAGCAAGCGTCATGGCTTCCAATTGATCATGGGTGACATAAACGACAGTCGCTTTGGTCATAATATGAAACTTCTTTATCTCGGCCCGCATTTTACTTCGCAGTTTGGCATCCAAATTTGAGAGGGGCTCATCAAATAAAAAAACACTGGATTTTTTTACCAAGGCCCGGCCCATAGCAACCCGTTGTCTTTGCCCACCAGACAAGGCTGCTGGTTTTCTTTTTAAATATGGCCCGAGATCGAGCATTTCGGAAGCTTCGTTTATTCTGCGCTCAATTTCTTCTTTGGAAATTTTTTTATTAAGACTGAGCCCAAAGGCCATATTTTCGTAAACGTTCATATGGGGATAGAGCGCATAATCTTGAAAAACCATGGCCACTCCCCGCTTGCCTGGGGGGACATCGTTTACCAATTTGTTTTCAATGAATAGTTCCCCTGAAGAAATATTCTCAAGGCCTGCAATCATCCTAAGGATAGTGGACTTACCACAACCCGAAGGTCCCACTAAAACCAGAAACTCTTTATCTTTTATCTCGGTGCTGATGCCCTTGACCACATGGGTTTCACCATAATACTTGTGAATGTTATTTAAACGTAGTGTTGCCATCTCTACTCCAATTTTTGAAATTTGGTTGACCTTTAGTTTAGCCTAAATTTTCCCTAAAACCAAACATCTCCCTGAATTCCCATATTC
>Ga0208375_1001940_pt1 | contig 20784 bp, 19 predicted proteins | sample RifOxyD1_FD_184038 | JGI IMG/M metagenome (GOLD analysis project Ga0208375, IMG submission 184038) | Soil microbial communities from Rifle, Colorado - Rifle Oxygen_injection D1 (SPAdes) | ecosystem: Environmental > Terrestrial > Deep subsurface > Rock core/Sediment | place: Rifle, Colorado... | reverse complement strand
GTTTGAGTACTGTTTATAGTTATAACAATATGATGCCAATTATTATTTGATAAATATGTTGAATTTACTTCCACAAGCGAACTAAAACACACGTTTCCAAGCGTATCAGGACATCCAGCTGAAGTATAATCCTCCAGAAGATACCACCCGCTACCTACCGGATTTCTTCCATCGAGCAAATATCTTGATCCAGAGTTGATATTTGGCATCTTGAACCAGAATTCTAAAGTCGCTTGCGACAACGTGCCCAGGTTTGTTATATTTATCCAATCATTAGTACCGTCAAATACATATGCGCCACCTACTATTCCAGAATTATTCCACATTGTACCATTGTATGCTGTGCCATTGTGTTCATATGTAGAATAATCGTTTATTGCCCACATTGTTTCTCCAGTAACATTCTTGTTGAATGGCATATTTAATATTGCCATACTTGTCCCGTTCCTTCTCCAGTCAGTAACATTATAGACGGGATTGCTATCTGCATCTGTCGCAGTGAATGAAACAGTAAGATTATCAGTAGCTATATTGCTGCCAGAAGAACTACTAAGTACTACGCTACTTACCACGGGCAATGCAAGTGAGGTATAGTTTATTATGGTGACATTTGACAAGCCAATGTTTCCGGCACTTAAATTATTTGTATAATTTCTGATGAGTGCATTCCACGCATTCAATTGTGCGAATTGTCTTCCATTATAGTCGATTAAATCGCCAGTATGAACGAGCAGATTTTTCATTTCAGAACTGTTCAATAGTTCATTCTCAAGCAGCAACGCTGCTGTTCCAGAAACGAATGGAACCGATATTGATGTTCCTGATATAGAGATATCATTTCCAGAAATGTCTTTAGTAATAATATCTTGACCTGGAGAAACAAGTAATGTTGCATTATTAAAGTTAGAAAATGAAGCGATACCAAAAAATTTTGTACTTCCGCCGACTGGCAACGCCCCAGACGCACATGACGGGATCTTAATAGAATCAGTTGTTCCATCGTTTCCTGTCGCTGCAACAACCAATATACCCAAATCATTCAGCTCGTTGACTTTTTGTGCAACTAAATCATCATCACAATAACCTGTAGAACTTCCTGCACCGATACTCATCGAAATAATCGAAGCATTCTGCACAGCACAATAATCAAGACCAGCAAGAATATCAGATGCATATCCATTTCCTGAATCATCTATTACTTTTGCGATTATCAAATCAATTCCTGGAGCAGAGGTTATTAGCGAATACACAACATTAGTTCCGTGTCCATTAATATCCGTATAGTCTACATTGTTGTTAACAAAATTGTATCCGGTTGAAATATAACCTAACGCAGGAGATAAACCGGTGTCAAGAACACAAACTTTTATTCCTAGACCAGAATATCCTGCATTTTTTACGTCCTCAATTTTTGTTATATTCAACACTTCATTTGTCAATGGAGAATATTTAGAATCTAAAACTATCTCTTCAATATCTGGCATATTCGACAGTTGATTCAACAAATTAAAATCTACAACTACAGATTTTAAATTCCCGACTTCTCGCTTTATTTCAATTGGAATATTTTCATCTGTAACAAGAACTTTCTTGCCTATCATCCTTGAATAATCTATGCCGACATCCTCAAGGCCAGTTGTTCTAAGACTCTTATTGCCCTTTCCAGAAGTCAATAATACACTATTCGTCTTCGTCTTAACAATGATTCTAACAGCACTATCTTGCGCCAATGCATCAAGTATATCCTGAGGAATTTTTGATTGAGAATAAACCTTGAACGTGTTACTTATTATCACCGTGTCACCATCAGTAGAGTAAACATAAAAGTTTTGAGGGGTTAAAGAAATAGGATTTATTGTCAATACATCGCCATCTAATGAGAATTCTAAATCTGGATTGCTCATGAAGTCATATGTTAATTTCTGGCCTTCCGGATCATAAAAGTATTCAGATAGATTAATCACATTAGGGCCATAAACATCAGGGAGGTCTTTTATCCGAATAGGCGCTTGATTTATTACTGCTTGAGTGAATATTATTTTGTTAAGATAAAATTCTCCATCAATAACTTCTATAATAATTGAAAGATTTTGAGGAGATACTTCAATGTTACATGTATCGATACATTCATCTGTTATTGTTGTGAATGGTGCGATGAAGTCTGTTATTAGTTCTGTTTCATTAACGATTGGTTCATCAATGTCTGATTCATTAACTTCAGTATCATTAACGATTGGTTCATCAATGTCTGATTCATTGATTGCAGCATCATTGATAACTGGTTCAATAATCTCAGTATCATTAACGATTGGTTCAATGATTTCAGTATCATTAACGATTGGTTCAATGATTTCAGTATCATTAACGATTGGTTCAATGATTTCAGTATCAATTTCACTATCATTAACATTTGGTTCTTGTATTTTTGTGTCGTTTATCTCTATTGTTTCGGTTTCTTCTCTAACTGCGTATCCTGTTATCATGTTTCCAGAATCATCAGGAACGGCAGGTGCATACACCACATATTCAGTAATCACTCCATCAACATCAGACACTAATTTCATTATGAAATTCCCAGAATATGTTCCCGTTATACGAAGACTAGTTAAATTATTAGTATTGTTGATCACATTATTAACGTTAAAAATATATTCTGTTGTTCCATTAGTATAATTTTGATTAATGTTCAACACAAACTCCCTGTCATCTCCAAGTCCGACGAGTCCAGTCAATGTCGGATTGATGAATGCATAGAAGAACATTGCAAGAAATAAAAACAATCCAGCGACCATTGACGCGTGTTTGATTGTCTTTGCTCTCGTCTCATCATATCTTGATGTATGGAGTATTTGATTGTTTAATCTGATGAGATATTCATGAGGAGGCAAACCCTTTGTCTTAAGCTCTATTAGAAAATTTCTCTCTTTAGCGTCTAATTCTCCTCTCTGAACTTGAGCGTTCAACCTCTCCAAATATTTTAGAATGTGTTCTCTTTCCTCAACTAATCGCTTTAGTTTTTCTTTAGGCCCACGCATTAGATACTATCCGCAATCTCTTTGTTACTTACATCGTAAGTTTCATTTATAAATGTTTTGCTTTTTTTAGCACGAGAAACCACTTAAATATAAAACTATACAAAATACCTACATTGTAAGTATCTACTTATCGGTTGTAAACATTCCCAGAAAAAAAGTGTATTAAAACATATTATTTACAAAATAAACAATAAAACTCAAACTCTAAACCCCCACTAAATCATATTTTGCGACTGGTAATTTAAATAGTTTTTGGATAGGACAAACATATAAAGCAACAATAAAAGCAACAAAATTTATAAAACGTCAAAAATCTCTATGATGCATGCCTCCGTAGCTTAGTGGTGGAGCGTGTGACTGTTAACCATCGCAAGATGACAGCAATCACAAGGTCGCCAGTTCGAACCTGGCCGGAGGCGTAACCTTTTGTCAGATTGGAATAGAGTGCTAAAACGAAGTTTTACACTCACTTTCGATGCACCCTTTTGTAAAGGGTGCCGCAAGTTCCGAACCTGGCCGGAGGCGTTTTTATGAGCCCGTAGCTTAGCCTGGTGGAGTACACGACTGATAATTGTGTCAGTCCTGAATCATTCTATGGATGCTATTCAGTTATCGTGTGGTCGGGAGTTCAAATCTCCCCGGGCTCATTCCAAATTTAATTTCTTGAATTTATTTATGTGCTTTGGATTAGCAGGTGTTATTTCAGAAAACCATTTTTTAGTCATCGCAATACCTCGTATAGACAACCTGTATCCATCAGACCATCCATATTTACTATTATCTCTTTTTTCAAATGTTACTCGAAATCCCAATCTAAAGATTATTTCTTGTAATTGTCGTATAAATCTCTCAGATATAGAATACATTTCTATTCTAGGATAAAGTTTCCCTCTTTTGTTTTCTAAGTATAAACAACCATCAGTATCAAAATATCCTCTCAAAAAACTTCTAGAAAATTTATCATTTTCTGCAATGACAGAAGGAACTAAAAAATCATGTTTTGGTCCCAGAGGAAGTCCTAAAGTTTTTCTCTTAAAATAAACCAGCTCATCAGACCATATTTGAAACCCGCAAACTCCAGTAGACGACATATCTCGAACATTAACATCAATATTAAATAACCGCTTATATAGTAGTTTAATTCTAAAAATATAATGCGATTTATCATCAGTAATATGCCCCCTTAGTTGATACAATCCCTTGCCATTATAAAAATTCATACTACCATCTCCTAAATGCAATCCTGTTTCCTCAGCCAAATCTTCAGTCATTTCTTTTGGAAAAAATGCAGCGTCAATTTTCATAATAAATAGAAATAATATTTCATTTATATATCTTAGGCGAGCATGTCCAGTGAAATATATAAATACAAACAAAATCCGTAAATCAATGACAAAGATAAAAATATTAGAAAAGACGAAAGACCCTTCAGTAAATATTGCTCTTGACACAATAAATATCGGAAAGCAAGCAATTATTTTTGTCAACACAAAACGATCTGCTGAAGCTGTATCTGAAAAGATTGCAAAATATTCAACTGGAAATAAGGATACTGAAGAATTATCTAAAAAAATAAGTGCAGTTCTAAGCAACCCAACAAAACAATGCTTAAGACTTGCAAACATCGTCAGCAAGGGAATGGCATTTCATCACTCTGGATTATTAAGCGAACAAAGAAAATTAATCGAGGACAATTTTAGGAGCGGAGTAATTAAAATAATTGTTGCGACACCAACACTTGCAATAGGCGTTGATCTTCCAGCGTTCAGAGTAATAATTCGTGATTTGAAAAGGTATGGACTATGGGGGATGGATTATATTCCAGTCTTAGAATATGAACAGCAATCAGGAAGAGCAGGAAGACCAAGTTATGACACTTTCGGAGAAGCGATAATACTTGCAGAGACTGTTAAACAAAAAGAGGAAATTACAGAAAAATATATCAAAGGAGAACCTGAAGAGATAATATCAAAACTAGCATCAGAGCCAATACTTAGAACTTACATTTTAAGTCTTATAGCGTCAGAATTTGTAAAAGATAAGAAGGGACTTCAAGGATTCTTCTCAAAGACATTCTATGCAAAACAATATGGTGATTCAAAAAAACTCAATGCAATCATCGACAAGATAATTTTACAATTACGAGAATGGAAATTTTTGAAAGATGATAACACGGAAGAAGATGATGAAAAAAATATCAATAAACAATCTGATTTCGTCTCTGCATTAAAAATTAGTTTCAATGGAAAATTGGAAGCTACACTCCTCGGAAAAAGAGTGTCTGAATTATATCTTGATCCATATACTGCAAATCATTTAATAGAGAGCATCAAGGTTACTCTTAACATAATAAACGATAAGGTAGACGACAAGAAGTATTCTGAATTAACGATGCTGCACATCATATGTAGTTGTCTAGAATTAAGACCGCTCCTTCGAGTCAAGACTGCAGAGTATGATGAAATTGAAGAATTCAGAAATACTAATGAAGAATACTTGATAAATGAAGTCGAGCCGTTTGATGATGATTATGATGAGTTTCTTGCTGCATTAAAGACTTCAAGATTTTTCATTGAATGGCTTGATGAAAAAGATGAGGAGTATCTTCTTGAAAAATATGATGTGAGACCTGGAGAGATTTATGGGAAACTAGAGCGTATCGATTGGCTATTGTATAGTGCAAGCGAACTTTCAAGATTATTGAAGATGATTTCGATAAATAAGGAATTGAACAAATTACGTTACAGGATTAAGTATGGCGTCAAGGAAGAATTAATACCTCTTCTGCAATTGAAGAACATTGGACGAGTCAGGGCAAGAACAATGTTCAGAAATGGGATTAAAGATATTAGTGACGTTAAGAAAGTCGACTTCTCAACACTATCAAGATTAATCGGAAAGAATGTCGCTCTGGATGTGAAAAAACAGGTCGGGCAGGAATTTTCAGAGGAGAAAGTCAAAGTTAAAGAAAACAAAAGAAAAGGACAGATTAACTTGAACGACTATTAAGCATACTGACAGTTTTGAATTTTTATTAAAAAATAATCACTTCTTCATTAGCTTTTTAAAAAGATATACATTCTTTTGATTATGTTCAAAAATCAGATAGCGATAATCACCGGCGGAAGTTCAGGAATAGGTAAAGGAATAGCAGAAAAACTATCATCATTAGGAGCAAAAGTCATATTAGTAGCAAGAACTGAAGATAGACTAGTTAAAGCAGTCGAAGAAATAAAAAGTAGTGGTGGAAATGCAGAATACCGAATTGCTGATGCAACACATCCAGGAGATGTAGAAAATATAATTGACGAAATACATGCCAACGAGAAACGTCTAGATATATTCGTTAATAATGCAGGAGTATTCAAATTCTCAGACATACATACGAATTATAAGGAAGTCGAAGAGATGATAGAAAGCGATATGCTCGCGCCAGGAAGAATATTACAATATATTTCAAATAAATTCTCTGGAAAAGAAAAGATAAAAATATTAAACACATTATCACATGCAACATTCAGGATAATGAGCGGAAACATCGGGTATGGCTCAGCAAAAGAAGCATTATTCCGAATGACGTTACAAGTAGAGCAGGATCTTAAAGATAGAAATATTCAAAACATCAATATCTACAGGATATATCCTTCATCTGTCGCGACACCACAATTATTAGAACTGTATAAGAAAGGTGTTGTTGAAGCACCAACGACATTAGATTCAGTTATTAATGTAGCTATTGATTTATTATCTGATGCAACACCATCAAGAGATGCATTCGTAGGATATATCCATGGCAAAGGCATTCTTGCAGCATATTACAATATTAATTTCGATACGACATATAATAATCCAAGTATATTAAATTTCTTAAAGGAGAAAATTATTGATCCAAAATATACACCTTAAAAAAATATTAGGAAACTATACCATCCAGGCTTCACTACCGTCAATAATTACTTTGATTTTCTGATTTATTTCTAATTTTTTTGATGGATTCATGAGTCTCGCCTGATAATAAGTATTAGGATCAAGCACCTCATATTCAGGATAGCGTTTTATTACTTGAAATATAACTGGATGAAGCAAATCGTATGATTCCTTATTAGGTAATGAGGTCTTATGTTTTGTTCTCAAATCCTCTACACGTATCTTATCACCTATTGAAATTATTTTATATAGATGATTGTCTTCTTTTATAACATCATTTTTCTTATAACTTGGTAATTGCAATAATATATTAAGCCTATACAGCGTTTTTGTCGTCTGCCAATTTAATGAAAAATGCTTCGCATTCTTTTTTATTGTCCCGCCAAAATTCTTCTTTATTTTTTCAGCAAGCGTCTTTGCATAAGTCTGATTTGTTAAGAACATATCTATATCTTTAATTGAATATTTATCAAGAGGGACTTCTTTAGTTATGAATATGCCTTTCTTTTGCTGTTTTTTTACTTCATTTCTTGCAAATGCAAGAATTTCCTCTGTGCAATTTCTTAATTGAATTGTCGAATCAAAAAACTGTGTGCCCTCTTTAGAACATTTTGGGCATAATGTTACTTCAAGTTTTGCAGGTATATCAAAAATTTGAGTCTTATGTACAACTTCAATATTCAAGTCATCTTTTATTCCTGCCTTATGTGAATCTATCTCTTCTTTTAATTCTTTAGATATTTTCTTTATCTTAACAAATGATTTTATTCCCTCAAGTGCAGTCACGCTTATTGCAGTATTCACGTCTTGATATTTTGTCCACTTATTCTTATGAAGATATGAATGACAAGAAGTACATAATACTATCTTGATATCCTTGAATTTGAAGTCTGGAATAGAACATGAACTACATAACTCGCTAGTTCCATGCAATACATTTCCACAATTAGGACAGAATCTCTTTCCAAATTTTTTTGGGGAGCTCTTATGACGCGCTGCCTTATGAGTTTTTACTACTTTATGAATTGTCCTTCCAAATTTTTTTGGTTTACTCATAAAATGCAGTCATTTAGTTAACATTATAAATTTTTCTTTATCTCCTCAAATCATAACAAAAATCATAAGTTTTTGGATGAAAAATTTCAGTTTGAGCTATTAATCCAAAATCCCTAAATTTTCCATAACATTTATAAGAGAATATTTATCCATGCTAATATGAAATGGAAAGATGCATTGAAGAAGACTTGGCACTTCTTATGGAAGGAAGATTCACTATTAAGCTGGATTGTAAATATTGTTATTGCATTCATTCTTATTAAATTCATAATATATCCTGGTCTAGGAGCAATGCTTGGAACTAATCTTCCTGTTGTTGCCGTAATTTCTGAGAGCATGGAACACAATGCTAATTTTGAGACTTGGTGGAATTCAGAAACAGCAACATGTTCAAGCAATCCATTGAACATTTCAAGATGCACTCAAGCAGAATGGTATGCGATGAAAAACATAAATGAGGAACAATTCAGAAAATACCATTTCAGCAATGGATTCAACAAGGGAGATATAATCGTATTGAAAGGAGTAAATTTTGACAAACTTCAAGTCGGAGAAATCATAGTTTTCCAATCTGGATTAAGTTATCCTATAATACATCGTGTTGTTGAAAAGAACGATGTCATACAGACTAAAGGGGACCATAATCCTACACAGATAGTTAGTACAAAATTAGATGAACGATATATAACTGCTGATGAATTGATAGGCAAAGCATGGTTCAAGATACCCTGGCTCGGATACATAAAGATACGGTTTGTTGATGGCTTAAGATGTGTTGCATTAGTTTTCAGTGGAGAAAGATGCTATTTTAGTTGAGATGATGATTTGAATTTGTATTGTAGGTGATTAAAGATGATGTTTTGTCCGAAATGTGGTTCGATGTTAAGACCTAAAGTGTATAGAGATAAGAAAGTCATGGCGTGCTCGTGCGGTTTCATGGATAACAAGGATCCTAAAATAGTCTTGACTGAGAAAAAGAAGGAAGAAATAAAGTTCGATGTCGTTGAACAGGAATCATCGGCTTATCCAATTATTGATTCTGAGTGTCCTAAATGTAAAAATAAGAAGGCATATTTTTGGACTCAACAGATGAGAGCTGGAGATGAGCCTGAAACGCATTTTAATAAATGCACAAAATGTTCTCACACATGGAGAGACGGGAAGTGAATCTGGACGGTTATATAAAGAAATTAGATAAACTGATAAGACATAAGTTTTCTAAAGATAGCTGTCATGACATTTATCATTTATACAGAGTCTATAATTTATCATTGAAGATCCAAAAAATAGAAGGGGGAGATAGGTTGATTATTGGCGTAGGAGCATTCTTGCACGATTTACACAGGATTATGCAGCTTGAGCAGAAAAAATATGTGACGCCAAAAGAATCACTGCCTGTGGTCAGGAATCTCTTGATAAATATAAAATTCCCCATTAATAAAATTGATCAAATATTGAAGGTAGTAGAATTCCATGAAGAGTATTCTTTTACAAAAAAAGGAAAAACTTTCTCCAATAAAGAAATATTAATAGTTCAAGATGCAGATAATCTTGATGCCATGGGCGCTTTAGGTATTGCTAGAACATTCACATTTGCGGCGATATACAATGAACCCATATATAACCCGGAGTTCCCATTAACTCAAGGATATTATGATGACAGTAAAAAGGAAGTTAGTGCATTGCATCATTTTTATAATAAGCTATTGAGATTAAAAGACAACATGAATACTATGACGGCAAAGAAGCTTGCTGTAGAAAGGCATAAGTATATGCAAGATTTTATTAAACAATTTCTTAAGGAGTGGAATAGCCAAATATGAATATTGAAAATTACGCGAATGGTAAAAACGTTAAAATAATCGTTAAGACAAACATGCCTAAAACTGAAATTATTAGGTACGACGAGACCAAAAAAGCGTTACGTGTGAATGTCCATGCAAAACCAGAGGATAATGAGGCAAATATTGAGATTGTTAAATTCTTCTCTAAGTTATTGAAGAAAAGAGTCTCTATCAAATCAGGAACGCGTTCTAAAGAGAAATTATTGAAGATAGAATAAGCACAAAAACGACACACAAAACAAATCATGAATTAACCATTCTATAATAGTAAGATTTAAAAAATAAGGGTTATTCTGAACATATATGTTGGGGATTAATTTAACGGTTTTTGAAACAGGTGGGGAAAAACGTCTTATGCTAAAATATTCTATAGCAGGCAATGCCGGACATAGATCATATAGAATAGAACAAACAAATTTTATGGCCAAAGACTTTAGAGAATTGCTTAAAACGCAAAAAGAGAGCGACATGGAAATAATAGTTCTCACTTCAGTTGTCCAAGAAGAAGGCCATGAAGAGTATAATAGCATAGGCATGAAAGAAACATTATTATTTTTCAAGAATTATTTCAGACAATCTAAAATAACATATGATACAACACAGTCACTAAATAACATACAATAAAGTATATTAATAACACAAGTCGTAATATATATTCCGTTGGGGTGTAAAACATGAAAGAATATTTAGATATTGTCAATAAGATATTGGATGAAGGAGAATACAAGCCGAACAGAACAGGGATAGGCGCATATACTATTGCCGGAGCAATGTTCCAGCATGACATGTCAAAAGGATTTCCATTATTAACCACTAAACAAATGCCTTTTAAAGGAATTTCTTCGGAATTAGAATTCTTCATCAAAGGAATTACAGACAAGAAGTGGCTTCAGGACAAAAAAAATTATATTTGGGATGAATGGGCAAGCGTTCAGCTTCTTCAAGATAGGATGTCAATGTTGAAAATCAATAAGGAGGATTCTGAATCACCCATAGATTATGGAGCGTATATGGCTATGATGTGGTTTGAATATAAGAATAATAATCGAAATCAAGATGATACCATAAAAATTACTCCAAAGATAAAAAATGCAATTGAAGAAATAAAAAATTCAGGATATTTTAGAAAACCAGAAGATATGTTTATAGACACAGATTCTTTCAATACAGAATTTATCAAACAACCAGATAAACATTTGGAAGATAAAATAATAAAATTAGGCCAACTTTTAGAGAGAGATCTTGGGCCAATATATGGTTGGCAGTGGAGACACTTTGGTGCAAAATATGATGACCACACAACAGATTATACCGGCCAAGGCATCGATCAATTAGCAAATGTCGTTAACACACTTAAAAAAAATCCTAACGACAGAAGAATGATTGTTACTGCATGGAATCCTGCAGATGTCCCTAAGATGGGGCTTCCAGCATGTCATTATGGATTTCAAGTCACAGTAATAAATGATAAACTTAACCTATTATGGAATCAAAGATCTGTCGATACAATGCTTGGATTGCCATTTAATATTGCGAGTTACGGATTGCTTCTTCATATTCTTGCAAAACAATCAGGTCTTAAAGAAGGAACACTAACTGGATTTCTGGCGGACGTACATATATACGAGAATCAGGTCAACGGGGCAAAAGAACAAATATCTAGGGATCCAAAAAAATATTCTCTGCCAAAAATAACTACAGATAATTTCAATTCGATATTTGATTGGGAATATAAAAATACGACATTAAATGATTATGAAAGCTACCCGAAAATTGATTTCGGGAAAGTGGCGGTGTAAAGATGTATCATGGACATAATTTTCCAGGATTATTTATCTCTTTTGAAGGAGGAGAGGGTGCAGGTAAAGGCACACTGTTAAGGCTAATGCAAGAAGATTTTGATAAAATTAAAATTCCGTATGAATTTTCTTTCGAACCTGGCGCTGATAATAATTCAGAAAAGAATGGCGATGATACAAGAAGAGAGATAAGAAAAATTCTTCTTGATAAAAAATATTTTAAGACTGTAGATGCTGAATTGTTTTTATATTCTGCGGATAGATCAATACATGTAGATAATACTATAAAGCCCGGACTAGAAAAAGGATGGATTGAAGTTACTGACAGATTTCATGATTCTACTACCGCATATCAGGGATATGCTGGTGAAATGAACATAACTCGCCCGGGATTTGTTCAAAAGTCTCAAGATATTGCTACACAAAAGATAAAACCGAATATAACATTTTGTCTTGATATCACTCCAGATATAGGTCTTGGGCGTGCAGCAAAATCTAAAAAAGAATTTGAAAATGGGGACTGGCAAGAATCTAAAGGGATATCGTTCCATGAAAGAGTCAGAAACGGATACTTAGAAATGTCAAGATTAGAGCCGCAAAGATTTAGAATTATAAATACTAAAGATAATTTGCCCGAAGAATGTTATAGACAATTAAAAAAACATCTCAATCCATTATTAATGGAAAAGTATGGAAAAACCATATAAGAAATGAATTATTAAAAAAAATTAAGAATAATTTTATTCTTCTTTTTCGTCCTTGTCTGAGTCGAAAAAACTGTTTAATTGATGAGAACTCGTCTTTGCTTCGTAACTGATTTTTGTCATTTTAAAACACACCTCTTATATCCGCTTCTAATAAATTACTAAGGGTATAACTTATTTATAAAGACTGTTGTCCATCAATATAACCTTACTAACATAACAAAAAAGAACGTTATGTCTCAAGGTATAGTTTAGAGAACAACATGGACACTCACACAGTAACAACTCAAGCACAAAAATATTAGACCATGATTGAGTAACAAAAATAGAAATAGAAAATTTCGGAACCAAGACTCATAATTTTCTATAGTAGCACACTAAATGTATCTCTTCTTTAGGATAATATTTTTTCCACATCAAAGTTTTCACTTTTGAATATTCTTTAAAGCCATTTTTTATCCAGAAATTTGTATTTGGATTAAGTTTTGTCTGAAATGAATCTGCATGAACTATTTTTACACCATTAGATTGTGCATATTTAAAAAATGTTTTAAGCAATCTAGAACCAACACCCTTGTCTCTAGCAACAGGTAATAAATTAATGTGAATGTGACCAGAATTTTTTGGAGTAGTAAATTTCTTATCTCCAGATTTACCAAGCAAAACAGAATTCATAAAACTAATCAAACCCAAACAAAATTTCCTATCAGATTTGTGTATAAATGGAAGCAGTGGAATTTTGCCATAAACTTTCCCAAGATATGACAATATTTTTTCTTCATGATTTTTATCATTCAAGCATCCAAGTAAATACCCGACAACCTTTCCTTTGTCCTCTGCAACAAAACAACTCTGAGGCTCTTTTTCAAGATAATAAGAAATGCCTTTATGAATCCATTTTTTAGTCTTAATATCAAGAGGTTTCCCTAAAAGATAAGTTTTCAACTGTATATTTTCAACTGCCGCGCGATCTTTAGAATTATAGTTTCTGATAATTATTCTTCTTTCTTCCATCCTAAAAGCGACTCCATGCTGTGCTTTATTGTTTTGCCTGTTTTTGCATCGACTTTTATATTGATGACTTGGAATGTGTGTGTGATTACAGTTATGTTCCATATCTGTCCGAATTCAGGGAGTTTTTGTAATAATACAATAGCTTTTGAGAGTAAATGTGCAGGATAATTTTCTTTGACAACCTGTTGCGCAGTATTCAATGCATCATCCATTGATACTTTAACTTTACTCAAGTCTAACGCAGCAATATAATTCTTTTCTTTAAACGCTTCCTGTGGGGGTGTCGCTTTTATTATTCCCTCATTATAATCAAACACGATTATTTTATCGACTTTTTTACTGTAATAACCAATCTGACAATCCTCTGACTTATCCGGACCCATCATTCTAAAAATATGAACCAAGTAATGGTCAGGATCAATATTCTTGAAATCTTCAGAATCCTCAACTGCCTTAATTATTTCATTTATATCCATAGAGTAATAATTTCAGGAAATGTTTATATATTTTGCTATATGAGATGTATAATTAAAAATAATCACTTTAATAATCTTATAAAGAAATCCTTTGGCATATATTTCCCGTAATATCTATAATATTCTGGTTTCTTGTTTATCTTCCAAGCTATTCGCTCTTGTATTATCAGAAAATCTTTCTTTTTTGGAGTCCAATCATTATTTAAATTTTTAGGATATTTTTTCAAATCGATTGTTATATCGGTTTTGAATTTTCTTTTTTTCATTTCAGTTTTTATATCTGCATGCCTCTTTTCTAAATATCTTAATTTATCCTTAAAAAATCTCATATGTCCCGTATTTAATGTGTATTCTTCAGGTATCTCGCTCTTTCCTTTTACAATCTTTATTTCAGGATATCTCTCGACATATCCTAGTAGCATCAATATCTCATTATATTCTGCGATAAGATGCTGATCTGCAAGTTTTTTTGGATGTATCAAATTTACTCTAACCATTATATTTCCTGCATACTTTATTTATTATAATTTAATTATTCGCCCGCGAGGTCCAGGGTTAAACATCAATGTATTTCCTAATTGCTCTTCCAATTCGAATGTTTCATGAATATGCCCTGACACTGCAAGAATTGGTTGATGCGCAAGTATAAATTCCTTATAATTCTTACACCCGACATGCCATCCACCATCCATATCATCTATTGCTGTCCCGTATGGTGGCGCGTGTGTTAATAATATTAACCTAAAATTCTTATCTTCTTTTTTACATATCTTGTTGAATTCTTTCATAAAATTATCTGCAACTGTATCAAATGATTTGTCCTCGATGCTGAATCCGCCTCCGCCATGGCCAAAAAATATTACGTCTTCATGAATATAATATGATTTATGGATGAAATGTACATTCTTGTATCTTAAAGATAATACTGACATTGATGATGCAGACTCGTGATTTCCATGAATTACAATTATCGGTTTTCCTGTGGAGTTCAATTTCCGAAATATCTCATCTAGTCCATTCTCAAATATTGTCAAGTCCCCAGGACAAGCTATAATATCTGCATTACGGCTTTTCTCAACTATTTCATTCAAATGTCTCGTGCTTCCATGAATGTCAGTAAAGAACAGTATCCTCATCATTGTAAGAAAGATGTTGTTTTTTTAAAGATTATTGAATAAAGTTAGTATTTCAATCCGCCAGATTGCATGCCTTTCATCATTTTTTCCATGTTCTTGTCGTTGCCTTTCATCATCTTCATTAATTTCTTTGATTGCTTGTATTGCTTGACTAATTCTCGAATGTCACCTGTTGTAAGGCCCGATCCTTTTGATATTCTCTCGACTCTTGAACCATCTATTGCTTCCGGGTCTTCTAATTCCTCTCGTGTCATCGAACCCATTGCGTACTTCCACTTCTCAAGTTTAACCTCTTGATTTTCAAGCAATTCTTTTGGAATTTTTGCTCCGCTAAATCCTGGTATTAATTCCATTACTTTAGTTAATGGACCCATCTTCTTCATTGCCTGCATTTGCTCATATAAGTCTATTAGGTTGAATTCTCCTTTCAAGAATTTCTTCCCCAAATCTTTTGCATCCTCTTCTGAGATTGCATCATGTACTTTCTCTAATAATGATTCTAAGTCTCCCATTCCAAGAAGTCTTCCAACGAACCCTTCTGGCTTGAATTCTTCAAGCGCATCGGCTTTTTCTCCTACTCCTATGAATTTTACCGGCGCGTTTGTTACTGCGCATGCTGTTAGTGCGCCTCCACCTTTTGCTGTTCCATCAAGTTTTGTTATTACAACTCCTGTAACGTTACATGTCGCATTGAATGTCTCTGCCTGCTTCTGCGCTGCCTGTCCTATGTCTGCTGAAAGTACAAGTAATGTTTCATCTGCTTTTACTGTCTTGTTTATTGCATTTAATTCTTCAATTAATTCATCATTTAATGCATCTCTTCCTGCCGTATCTATCAATATTATATCATATTTTTTTAATTGTGAATCAAACTTCTTATAGATGTCTGTTGGATGCTTTGCTGTTTTGTCACCATAGAAGTCTACGCCTAGTTTTCCTGCAAGTTGCTGTAATTGATCGAATGCTGCAGGCCTCCAAGTATCTGTTGTGATTACTGCAACCTTGAATCCTCTTTTCTGATAGTATTTTGCAAGTTTTCCTGTTGTTGTAGTCTTTCCATTACCAAAGAGTCCGACTAGCATGATATAGAATGGTTTCTTTTTTATCTCTATCTTTGCTCCTTGTCCGCCTAAGAATTTAACTAGTTCTTCATATACAATTTTTACTAATTGCTCTTTTTTTGTGATATTTTTCGGAACTTCTTCTTTTAATGCTCGCTCTTTGATGTTTTTTGTTAATTCAAATACTAATTTTACATTAACATCTGCTTGAAGAAGCGATTTTTGAATGTCTTTGACTAGTTCATTAATTAGTTTCTCATCTACAAATAACGCTTTTGTTATCTTGTCTAAAGTATTCTTCAGACTGTCTCCAAGTTTGTCAAGGACCATGATTTTGTGGAGAGATAAAGGATTTATAAATGTTTAGGGGAATCAAAAAATATATAAACTAATTATATCAGGTATACTCTTATATAGTTATTTGGAGGATGAGTTACAATGGAAGAAAAAAATGGGTTATATGTTCTAGCAATAGTGGGGATAATCGCCATAGTTGGGATTATCGTATTGGTAACGTCTACAGGAAGGACTGCAACTACAACACAATTAACAGCATCAGAGGATGCTGCAGGACAAGCAATAGCAGTGAGAGCAGTATGTGGCGATAGAATAATAAATGGAGCCGAGCAATGCGATGGCAGTAATTTAGGTGGAAAGACATGTCAAAGTTTAGGTTTCACAAGTGGAACATTAACATGCAATTCAAACTGTCTATTAGTAACTACAATGTGTAAGCTAGAGACAGTACCTCAAATAACATCACTTTATGGTTATCCAGATGGTCAGAAGAATTATTGGCTCGACACTGGAACAATAACTTATTATTTTAATTTATATGCAAGAATGGCAACAGATGTTGCTGCAGACTCGTATGTAGGAGCATCATGTTATGAAGGGAATGGACTGAAATGGAAGAACACAAATGCTGATGGTATGACTTTAATGTATCCTTGGTCAAACGAATATTCATTATATACCAGCATGAGTTTGGAACAACAAACATTTGATGGTGTTTCAGGAACATGTAACACAATCGGATGCGTATACTATAATAATAGGACAGAAGGCAATTGCAGTTCTCAACAAAATCAATATAATGTCAATTCAAACACATACCCAAATATTAATGGAGTATCAGTTTTGAAAAATACAGTGACAAACCAATACTTCCTTTATATAAATGCAACCAATAACAATGGAGGAATTTGTTATATGTCATATAATGCATATTGGGGAGCAGGAAATGATTATTCAAGCATAATACTGCAAAATTGCCCAAAACAAGTGACGTATCTTGCACCTATAGACACTAACTCAACACAAAATATTACAGACATATACGTTAGTCTTTATATGCGCCCTCAAGAATACAGTATATCATCTTCAGCATATGGTGGATTCCACTTTGAAGGATATGCTAAACCAGTAGTAATACAAGGCAAATCTCTTGTCCCAGCAACGAAACTCAACATAGTAGAAACTGCAAAAACAAAGAGTATCGTATCAGAATTGGTGAAACAAGAAATACAGAAAAAAGTCTTGGGACAACCAATACAGGAAAAGAAATTAGCACTTGTATCAAAAACACAATAGTATTTTTTTATTTTTTTTCTTTTTCTTAAAATGATATTAGAATTAAAAAAATAAATTTAAAAAAATTAGAAGTTTTATCTTCTGTCTCTTCTTGCACGCCTATCTTGTCTTCCTTGTGTTGTTTCGTTTCTACCTGTTCTGGCACTGCTTGTTCTGCTATCGCTTCTTCCGAATCGACCACCAGATGAAGGACGATCGCTGCTTCTAGTGCCGGAAGACCTATTGAATCCTCCTCTAGAACTTGGACCTCTAAAATTGCTTCTTTGTTGTGCTCTCTCGAATTTTATTGGAACATATTTTGGTGTTTCCATTCGAGTTATTTTTATACTTCTATTCGCTAGTATTTTAGAGAAATTATCATAGTCTGCATGTGTTAGTAATGTTATTGCTTCTCCTGCGTCTCCTGCTCTTGCTGTTCTTCCTATTCTGTGAGTATAATCCTCAGGTGTTTTTGGCAAGTCGTAATTGAATACGTGAGTGATGTTTCTTATGTCAAGACCACGTGCAGCTACATCAGTTGCAACTAAAACTTGTACTTTCTCGTTTTTAATCAAGTCAACTACATGCAATCTCTTACTTTGTGTTAATCCGCCGTGTATTGCTACTGCTTTCACAAATTGTTTTTTCAGATTTTCTGTTACTAAATCAACTTCATGTCTTGTGGCACAAAATATTAATGTTATCCCTTGTTTTTCTTTTATCAGGTGTACTAATACTGCAAATTTCTCGTTTGGATTAAGATTATAGTATAATTGTTTCAATAATCGCGTATCCACTTGCGCTTGTCCAGTTATATATACTGGATTCTTGAAATTATGGTTTACAATAGTCTTTATTGGCGCGGGCATTGTTGCTGAGAACAATAATGATTGTCTCTCTTTTGGAACACTTTTCAATATTAATTTTATGTCATCTATGAATCCCATTTCAAGCATTCTATCTGCTTCATCTAATACAAAATATTTTGTTTTGGAAAGATCTAATGTTCTTCTTTCTAAATGATCCATTACTCTTCCTGGTGTTCCGACTACTATTTCTGCTCTTCTTAATTCATCTATTTGTGGTCCTATTCCTACTCCGCCATATACTGATGCTATTCTTATTTTCATGAATTGAGCCATTTGTCTCATTATATCATGTACTTGAACGCATAGTTCTCTTGTTGGTGTTAAAATTATTGCTTGTACACCGTGTCCTGTTTCTATACTGTTAAGTATTGGAAGGCCGAATGCTGCTGTCTTTCCTGACCCAGTCTGACTTTGTCCTACCATATCTTTTCCAGATAATACTACTGGAATACATTTTGCTTGGATTTCTGTTGCTTCAGTAAATCCCATTCTTTGAACTGCCTTGTGCAATTCTGGTCTTAAGTTTAATTCTTCAAACTTCATTTTATTTTCTCCTAAAAGAATCTTAATCATATCAATTAAGTTATGTTACAAAATCGTATTATTAAATACGCTTGCCCTTATTGATTGTGTGAGCAAGCGACATTGTTAGAAATGTGCTAGCTCTCAATTAGTTCTTTTAATAATACAAGGAGTTAAGGACTCTTTATAAAGCTAATCATTGTACTCATAAGACAGAGTATTGTACTCGTCGGTGTTGTATACCTTCCATTCTCCATAGTATAATGCGAATCCTTTAATTCCTACATCAAGTGCGAATTTGCTGCATATAGTGCAGAATGGTTTGCCAGCATTCAAAGGTTTTCCATCTTCATCCACTCGGATGAAATATAGTGTAGAACCCGCAATTTTGTCAGGATTATTTCTTAATGCATCCATTATTGCTCGCTCTTCAGCATGAACACAACATGTCTTATCTGACACTTTTTTATTATAATGGTCCTTTTTTATGTGACATCTTCTTTGACTTTCAAGGTTACCTGGAGGAGAATTGAATCCTTTGCCAATAATCTTACCATCCTTGATGATTATCGAGCCACATCTAGCATCATTGCAACCTGATTGTTTTGCAACATCAATTACTTCTTGAAGTATGTTCATTTTTATCACCTATTCTAAATCTTTAAACTCTCCTCTCATTTTCATCTCTCTTCGCTTCTTATTGTATCCTAAAACAAAGTCATGTACTGAATCTCTTATTTCTCTTAATAATAACATCATTTTTGAGTTCTTTTCAAATCGCAGTGGTTCTTTCTCTCCGGGAAGATATATTTCTTCTTCGCGTTTTGCGATAGATATGACCGGTATCTTCAACCCTAAATGTTTTAATGATTTTAATGCCATGTTTAATTGCCCTGGTCCGCCATCTATTATTATTAGATTAGGATAAACTGAACGTTCATTCTTTAATCTTTTATATCTTCGATATACTGCTTCACCCATTGATGCGAAATCATCTTGTTTTCCAACAGTTGACTTGATTAAGAACTTTCTATACCCGCTTTTATCTTTTCTCCCATCAATAAATCTTGTCATTCCTGCAACTATGTGTTCGTATCCTAGATTTGAGATGTCAAAGCATTCAATTATTTTTGGGTATTCTACTAAGTTTAATGCTTCTTGTAATTCTTTTAAAGTATTATTCTCTTCTAAGTTCATTACTGCATTCTTTTCTGCTAGCTCAGTTAATGATTTCTTATCGCCCTTTTCAGGAATTGTTATAGTTACTGGCCCATTTCTTATTGTTGATAAGTATTCTTCTAGGACTTTTTTGTCTTTTTCTTCATCATAGAATTTTACGTTCATTATTATTTCTCTAGGCATTGTTCTGGTCTCGTAATATCTTTTTATGAATTCTTCAAACACGTCAGCAGTATAATCTAGCCTATATTCTTCTTTACCACCCATTACTCCGCGAGAAATTTTTATTATATATACTATCACTTGCTCATTATGTTTAACGAATGCAATCACGTCCTGATCGAATCGTTCTATTCTCTCTACTTTCTGTTTTTCAAAGATTCTACTTATTGCGTCTATCTGGTTTCTTTTTTCTAATGCTTTCTCAAACTTTAATTCTTTAGAATACTTATTCATTTCTTCGGTTAATCGTGTAGTTGTTTGCTCAACGTTTCCTTTTAAGAAATCTTTAGCTTGCTCAACTTGAATCAAGTATTCTTCTTTTGTAACATTCTTTATGCATGGAGCACTGCATATTCCAATATGATACT
>Ga0208375_1001937_pt1 | contig 20800 bp, 29 predicted proteins | sample RifOxyD1_FD_184038 | JGI IMG/M metagenome (GOLD analysis project Ga0208375, IMG submission 184038) | Soil microbial communities from Rifle, Colorado - Rifle Oxygen_injection D1 (SPAdes) | ecosystem: Environmental > Terrestrial > Deep subsurface > Rock core/Sediment | place: Rifle, Colorado... | reverse complement strand
ATCTCCCTGTTATACGGGCCAGACTTTTGAAATTCACTTTCTGACTCGCAAAAATAATAATTATGGCAAAAAAAATAACAAAAAAAATAAAATTAGTGATAGCCGCGGGTAAAGCAACTCCTGCTCCTCCTGTCGGTACCGCTTTAGGTCCTGCCGGTATTAATATTGGTGAGTTTGTCACCAAGTTTAACGAAGCTACTAGAGAGATGACTGGCGCCTTAGTTCCAGCTGAAATTTCTGTTTATGAAGACAGAACTTTTGACTTTATCTTAAAGACTTCACCAGCTTCAAGTCTTATTATGAAAGCTATTGGTATAGAAAAAGGGTCTGGTAAAACACCTATTCAAAAAGCGGGCTCTATTACTCGCAAACAACTTGAAGAAATCGCTCAAACTAAAATGGTAGACCTCAATGCCAATGATTTAGATTCGGCAGTCAAAATAATCGCGGGCACTTGTAGGAGTATGGGCGTAGAAGTGCGTTGAATCGCACTTCTACGAACCGGAGGCTGACGAGCCGAGGTGGGCCCGCGCAAATTTTCAGCAGAAAATTATGTGTGGGTGGAAGTGAAATAAGATAAATAAAAAAATGAAATAGTACTGTTCCTGCGTTAGGTCGTAAGGATATAGCTCTTGGAACAGTACTATTTCATTTTTTTCACAACAAAAAGACTTTTAAAACAAGTCTTTTTGTTTTGTTATTGTGGTATAAATGCAAACAGAGGTTATTTGAAAGGAGTGTGAAATGCAACTAGAACTTCGTAATAATTATTTCGGATATTTCCAAGATTATGGAGAGTTGAGTAAAAAAATTGAAGCTCTCAGATCTCTCGGAGCCAAGATAGTTATGACTCAGGGGGTCTATGACCTTTTACATCCTGGTCACACCAGGTATTTGGGAGAGGCTCAAAAACTTGGTGATATTTTGATTGTTGCAGTTGATTCAGATGAGTATACTCGTCTTCGAAAACAGACTGCAAATGAGCGTAGACCAGTAGTTCCGTTTGAGGAACGAATAGAAATACTCGCTGCTCTTCGAAGTGTGAATGTTCTCACGTTTCGTGATGTAAAAGAACACAAAGAAGATCCATACTATGTGATCAAGGTAGTGAAGCCAGATGTATTGGTTGTTTCCATATCGACCAAAGATATTACCAGTAAAGATTATGAGGCTTTGGAGGAGTTTTGTGGTGAGGTCAAGATTTTGGATCCTACTGCGGTGATTTCTACTACAAAAAGACTAAGAGAGCTTCTCACCGATGGAGCTGCTGGTCTTCTTGATCATATATCTTTAGCTATTGAAGGATATTTCAGTACAGCTGGTCGCGAGATCAAATTCGGTACTAGAAAGGAAGATAAAAATGAATAATCTTGTTGCCTACATACCAGCTTTGAATAGTCGGTACTTGGAATGGCTCAAATCAAAACAGCCATTCCGTCTTTATCTCGTTTCTGGAGAAATGGCAAAATCATTGATACCGAGACTTGAGAGAAATCTCATCGCTTTATCTGTTGAAGATGTTCTTTCCCTTCTTCTTGGTGTTCGTAGTGACATGTTTCCGAGAAGTTCTTTGAATATTTTTCACCCAGAGGGTGAATACCCTAACTTTTCTGATCTTGTAGCAGGTCAAACTTGGGTATTGCCGGATGAGGATCTCTCTCGTTTGATTGCTGATAAATATATTCAAGCAACTGATTGCCAAGTGACCTTTGAGTCAGTTTGGGGTCGGTGGGATATGTCTGCAGTCAAGAGACAAGAGCCAGTGATACCAGATTTAGAAGTTAGTACTGAAGAAATAGATCAGCTTCGGATAAAATTAGCAAGAATGTTTGCTGAAAGAAGTCCGGATTGGTGGCGGCAAATTGGAGCCTTTGCATTTCGGGGTGATGAACTCATCGCTGCCGCTTACAACAAGCATCATCCAACTGAATACGAAACGATGTTGTTTGGAGATCCGCGTATCAACTTTGACGCTGGTGATCCTGCTGGCGCGGAGATTTACCTCTCGCTTCATGCAGAGGAAGGTATCATTACTGCTTGCGCAGATACAGGTACAGCTTTGGGTGGAGCCTCTGTTTATGTTACTACGTTTCCTTGTAGTAATTGTGCTCGTCGGCTTGCGGCTTGCCACATCAAGGAATTGTTCTTTGCCGATGGATACAGTATCTTAGGAGGACTTGAGTCTCTCCAAGCAGCTGATGTCCGGATCGTGAAAGTAAATTAAAAGACCCCGAGTCCGCTCAGTGCGGCCTCGGGGAATTTTGTTTGTTACTCTGGCACTTTGTAGCCGAGAACAGAGGTGATATAAGAATCAGGATACTTCGGATCTGGTATTTCCTCTCTGGAAGCACCAGAGACAATGTGTGCATGGAGATGAGAAACTGACGCTCCAGTGTACTCCATTTCTCCAAAACGCATCAAAATCGTAGCTCCAACAATATCTCTCTCTTCACAAAATTCAGAAAACATTGAGAACAGTTCACCTCCGTCTAGAGAAGTGAGTTCAGATATAGAAGAGATATGATCTCTATAGATTGCCAAAAAGTGGTATTTACTTCCTGGATAAGGGTGATCATTGGCTGTTATTGCCCAGAAATTACCTTTCTTTAGAACAGTAGCATCATGCCATTCATTAAGATTTTCCCAGCAGAATGGGCAGATTCCCAAGCGGGTACATTCTTCCATCCTATCTTTTTGGCCTTTTACTCTTGTGTGAGCAAATTCAAACAACGGTTTTTTAATCAAATTTCTCTCCTTCCGAAATCTTTATAACATTTTTATATAAAAAAACAAAGCCACCCAAACCTGTACAAGGTGAGGGCGGCCATAAAGAACTAAAATTACCATATTCGTTGGAAAGCGTAGTAGTTGGAGTCTATCTGGTCTTTCCTTTTCTCCGTTCCGCTTACTCTCGTCACGCAGTGCTCCTCGCCGATTTTCCTCCACTGGTTCCAGTCTATGGATGGGAAGAAAGTATCTCCATCAAACTGATTCCTAATCATGGTCCAATGGAGATAATCCGCATGGGGCAGAGCCAAAGCATAGATCTCTCCGCCACCGATGACCCACACCATCTCCGATTTGGAAATTTGCGTTGCTTCTTCGAGAGAGTGGGCAATAGCTATTTCAGTATTGGTCGGAAGCGGTTCCGGAATTTCAACTCTGAATTCCGGATCGCGAGTCAAAATGATGTTCTGCCGGTTCTTCAAAGGTTTGAACTTGGGATCAATTGAATCCCATGTTTTCCTACCCAGAATCACCGAATGATATGAGGTCAGTCTGACGAACCGGCTCATGTCGGATGGCAGAAGCCCTTGCCATCCGGGTAGGTCGTTGTCTTTGCCTATTACGAGTTTGTCGTCCTCTACCTCGGAGGAGGCGAAAATGATCTTCAATATCTTTCTGTTTAGCATGTTTCCTCCTAGAGTGTGGTTGGAATTTTCATCCCGGGGTGGGACTCATAATCCCATAGTTCGAAGTGGTCAGCCGTGAAGTCAAAGATGTTCGTAATTTTCTGACCCTCTTCGGTGAGCAAAAGTCGTGGGAATGGATGGGGATCTCTCTTTAAGAGCTCGTCAACGTATTCCACTTGATTCTCGTAAATCTGTGCGTCGTCAATCACATGTGTATACATGTACGGTTCGTAACCACAGACGTGAGCAACCATGACACAGACCGCCGCATGTTGGATGATGTTGGCCACCAATCCGACCGGTGCATCGCAGGAACGCTGGCTCATGGTGTAGACCAGTTTCTTGCCATCGATCACCGTAAACTGCATTTTGGTCCCATGACACGGAGCGACGACGACTTGCCTTCGGAGTTTGCTGTGTTGCATATCGAATGGCGGGTACCAAGTAGTTATCACATGGCCATTCAGACCAGGTCCATCCTTGAGAGATTGGACCAAATGCTCAATCTGATTGAAACCTTGAGGTGTGCCGTCCGGATAGTGTGCCAATAACGGCCCATACGATCCCTTGGGACCGAGGTCTCCCGGAGGAAAGCCGAAATTTTCACACTGTGGAGGAGAAACCCAATCTGCCCACCAGCCACATCCTGCAGATATCATCTCTTCGAGGGTGTGGACACCTTTCATAAAAATAACCATTTCAGTGATGGCATTTCTCCAGAAAGAAATCCTTCTTTCAGTGATGATGGGGAACCCATTTTCGAATTTGTACACAAGTCTGGGTGCAGTGAGATTGGTCCACCGTCCTCGAACCTGATAAGGGTTTTTAGCGAGGAATGTCTCGGGCGAATTGCGGATGAAGTGCAACAAGTCCAAATACTGTATATCTGGAGTCCGATCCCGGTATGGTTTATATGGTATTGTCGTCATTTCAAAGAGCTCCTTCGTTTTGTATTCTCCATAAAAAATAGCAAAAAGCAAATACAAAAAATTACAGTAAATACTACAATCGTAGCAAGTAGTGTAATTTAATTTTAATTCAAAATTTGACCTTTAAGTGTCTTTGGGTCTTTGCCGTCCCAAGAGATTTCGCCAGTTAAAACTTTTTCGGTAATAACCGGTTGCCATTTGTGCTCGGCTTCGTTTACTCTTTTAGCTAAAGTTTCGGCTGTATCATCTGGGAAAATTGGAACTGACTGACTGAAGAAAAGGGGACCCTCGTCGTATTTTTCGGTAACAAAATGCATTGATAAGGCCGAATGAGTTACTGCCTCTTGTCCTAAGTTTGCTTGTGGTGAGCTTGTCGAACCATAAGCTTTCATAACTGCTTCGTGAACGAAATGCCCGTACATACCAGCGCCACCAAATTGGGGTAGAGGCCCTGGGTGAATGTTAATTGTTTTTTTTGGGTCCAATCCTGTCACTAATTTAAGCCAACCAGAGAGACAAACTAAATCTGCGTTTTCTGTCAATTTTTTATAATTTTCGGCTGTGCCAAATTCTGAAGGGTCTATTTTGTTTCCGTCTTTGTCTATAAACTCACCTGATTCGGGAAGTTTACGAGCGGGAAAGTGTATAAATTTGATACCTAGTCTATCAGCTTTCTCCCTCACTCCGCCGTTTTTGTGATTTGAAACTACAGCTAAAATTTCGGCATTTAAAATACCGCTCCTAATAGCATTTACCATATTTTCAAACCCACTCCCTCCACCATCTTTTGTGCCAGAGGCAAATATAATGATTTTTTTCTTCATATTAACCAAGATTATATCATTTATTAAAAAATTACTAATACACACATTATCTACGACCGTGATTAATGTGTGTATGGATAAAAAAATTAAGATGGGATTTTTATAGTGAAAATGTTAAAATGGCAAAATAAAAATGAATAGATATAATGAATTAGAAAAAAAATTAACCCCCTTTCTTAAAGATGAAATATTTTTAGAGGTTTTGGATCTTGTAAAACAAAATTCAAAGGGTAAGATTTGGATTATTGGTGGGTTTGTATATAAAAATTTAGCAAATGCTTTGTATGGTGGGGAAATTTACAATTATGATATTGATTTTATTGTTGAAGAAAGAAATGACACTCTAAAAGAGGTTTCGGGCTGGCAGATACAAACAAACAACTATGGAAGTCAGAATTATGTAAGGGAAATTGGTAAAATGAGTTTTACTGATATCAGGAAAGCTATTAGAGTTTCTGAATTAAAAAATCCAACAATTGAGGAATTTATAAAAGAAACTCCATTAAATATTCAATCTATAGCTTATGATGTAAATCAAAATAAAATTATAGGAGAAAAAGGAATTAAAGCATTAAAAAATAGAGTCGTGAAAATAAACCATAAAGAACAAGCTGACTTTTACTCAAAAAGAAAAGGAAAAAAGATTGAGGAAATTGTAAAAGAGAAAGCAAAAGAGTTAAATTTTGGATATGAATTTTAAAAATTGAAATGAATATTCAGGAGAAAATAAAAAAATGGATAGAAGAAACTTTGGAAATCAAAGGGGATTTTGTATTGGCTCATCCAAAAGACATTAAAAATGGTGATTATTCATTCTTCAATCATTCTTCAAAAACAGAAAATGAATTGGTAGAAGTTTTAAATAAAAATAAAATCCCAGAGATTGATAGGGTTGAAATTGTTGGTAAATTTATAAACCTTTATTTATCTAAAAAATTTTTTGCTAACTCTATTGAAGAAATAAACAAGCAAAAAGAAAATTTTGGTAAAAATAACTCACTTCTAGGCCAGTCAGCCTCCGCCAAAGGCTTCGGCGAGCCAAGGAAGATAATTATTGAATATACAAATACAAATGTTTTAAAACCAATGCACATAGGACATTTGATGGGTAATGTCATCGGAGAATCTATTTCTAGGATTGTTGAAAATAATGGCGCAGAGGTAAAGAGAAACACATATGAAGGAGATGTCGGACTTCATATTGCCAAAGCTTTGTGGGGTATATTAAAACTTGGCGGAATAATAGATGGAAATATAAGCGACAAAGCAAAATACATAGGAGAAGCATACGCTTTAGGGGCTAACGGCTACGAAGATGATGAAAGTATTCAAAAAGAAATAATAGAAATAAATAAAAAATTATATGAGAAAAGTGATGAGGAGTTATTAAAGACATATGAGTGGGGCAGGAAAGTTTCTTTAGATCATTTTGAAGAGCTGTATAAAAAATTGGGCACTAAGTTTGATTTTTATTTTTTTGAAAGCGAAATTGCTGAAGAGTCGTTGAAAATAATAAAAGAATTTTTAAAAAAAGGATTGTTTGAAGAGAGCGACGGAGCTATTGTTTTTAAAGGTGAAAAATTTAATCCAAAACTTCATACTAGAGTTTTTGTAACTAAACAAGGTTTGCCAACTTATGAAGCTAAAGATATTGCGCATGCAATTAGAAAATATGATGAATATAAATCAGATAAATCAATCATTATCACCGCTAATGAACAAAATGAGTATTTTAAAGTAATGTTGGAAGCTTTGAAAGAAATAAAACCAGCAATTGCAAATCAAACAGAGCATATATCGCACGGAATGTTAAACCTCACCACTGGCAAAATGTCTTCCAGAAAAGGAAATATAATTACTGGCGAAAGTTTAATAATAGATGTTGAAAATTTTATAAAAGAAAAAATTTCTGATAGAAAATTTTCAGAAAAAGAGAAAGATGAAATAGCAGAAATAGTGGCGATAGGAGCCATTAAGTATTCAATCTTAAAGCAAGCCATTGGAGGAGATATAATTTTTGATTTTGATAAATCAATTTCTTTTGAAGGAGATTCAGGTCCTTATCTGCAATATACCGCTGTCCGAGCCAACTCTGTTTTGGAAAAAGTAAAAAAATTAGAACACACTCTTCAAGTGTCAAAGTCCGATTTTGACACTTGGAATACGACAGAGCTTGAAAGGTATCTATACAGATTTCCAGAGGTGATAGAGAGGGCGGGCAGTGAATATGCTCCACATTATATAGTTACCTATCTTACTGAATTAGCAAGTCTTTTCAACAGATTTTATGCTCAAGAAAAGATAATTGACCAAGAAGACCATAATTCTCCTTATAAAATCGCTCTCACTCAGGCAGTGGCTCATATTCTCAAAACAGGCCTTTACCTCCTCGGTATCAAAGTGCCTAAAAGGATGTAAAATAATGATAAATCTCTTTTGTTGACAATAAAGGTATATTTGATAGTATATTGAAGTCCGCCTTAGGCGGATTAAATTTGATTAATTTATGTCAAGATCACTGAAAAAAGGACCTTATGTTGACGAGAGGGTTCTCAAAAAAATAGCGGGCAAAAAACCTGGGGATTCCGAGGTTATTAAAACATGGTCCAGGAGCTGCACTATTGCTCCAGAAATGATCGGTTTCACTTTTGGAGTTCATAATGGTAAAGACCATATTGAAGTATTTGTCACTGAAGATATGGTCGGACATAAACTTGGAGAATTTTCTTTAACTCGCAAATTTACAAAACACGGAGGTAAGATGCAGAAAGAACTTGAAGCCAAAAAGAAAGATGATGAAATAAGAGCGGCTAAAGCAGCTAAAGCTTCAGCTGATTCAAAGAAATAGACACAAATTACACGAATAAGATCGAATGACACAAATAAAAAAATTAAAATTAAAATGAATGAAGTAACGGCACAGTTAAATAGTTATAGACAATCTCCCAGAAAAGTGAGGTTGGTAGCTGATGCCATTCGTGGCAAATCTGCTAAGGAAGCTAAAATTAAATTAGATTTTATCACCAAGAGAGCTACCGGCCCTTTGCATAAACTTTTAAATTCAGCTATTGCTAATGCTAAAAATTTGGGGGCGGATGTGGAAAATCTTTGGGTTAAAGCTATTACTGTAGATGGTGGAGCCATATTATATAGACGCCGACCTGCTTCTCGTGGGTCAGCTCATCCTATTAGGAAAAGAACTTCACATATCACTGTCGTTCTTCAAGAACGACAGAAACTCGAAGCGCGAAGCACGAAATCCGAAAATAAAAATATTAAAAAGTAATTTTGCATTTTGATTTTTAAATTTTAAATTATTATGACACACACAGTACATCCATACGCACATAGACTAGGTATCATTCGTGATTGGAAATCACGATGGTTTGAAGTTAAAACAAAATACAAGGAGAACTTAAAAGGAGATGTGCTTATTTATGAATATCTTAAAAAGCGTTTGAAAGGGCTCTTTGTTAATGCTATTGAAATTGAAAGGAGCGTCAAAATTTTTAGGATTATTATTGAGACTTCTCGCCCGGGGCTGATTATTGGTAGAAGTGGGGAGGGGATGACTAAATTAAGAAGCGACATTCTTCGTTTTATGAGCAAAAATAAATTAAGCTCTAAAGAGGAGTTAAAAATTGATGTTAAAGAAGTGAAATCTCCAGAATCAAGCGCTATGATAGTTGCTCAAATGGTAGCTGAAGGTCTTGAGAAAAGAATGCCTTTTAGGAGAGTGATGAAAAGTATGATTGAAAAAGCTTTTGCCAATCGTGATGTTAAAGGAGTCAAGATTTCTCTTTCTGGTATGCTTGGAGGTTCAAAGATGGCTAGAGTAGAAAGTAAAAAAGTCGGTCGAATTCCACTACAAACCTTGAGAGCTGATATTGATTATGCTTTGTATGAAGCACTACTGCCACTAGGTAAAATTGGTGTCAAAGTTTGGATTTATAAAGGGGAAATTTTTGATAAAAAATAAAAATATGTTATTTCCTAAAAAAGTAAAACATAGAAAGTGGCAAACTTTGCGTAAGAATTCCAAAAAAATCGGAATGGCTACTCGTGGAATTAAAGTTTCTTTTGGGTCTCATGGTTTGAAAGCTATGGCTCCTGCGAGAATAACTGCTAATCAAATTGAATCTGCCAGAAAAGCTATCAATAAACATGTGGGTAAAACTGGTAGAGTTTGGATTCGTGTTTTTCCTGATATGCCTTTCACTAAAAAACCAGCAGAGGTCAAGATGGGTAAAGGAAAAGGAGATTTAGAAGGTTATTGCGTCCCTGTATTGGCGGGCAGAGTTTTGTTTGAAGTTGATGGAGCAGCTACTCCAGCTATTGCTATAGAAGCTTTGCGTAAAGGAGGTACTAAAATGCCGATAAAGACTAAAATAGTTGCTAGAATATAAAATTCACCAATTAAATTAACAAGAATGAAAAAGGAAATATCAAAAAAAAGCAAAGTCGAACTAGAGAAAGAGTTAGATAAAAGCAAATTAACTTTAAGGGATGTTAGATTTGGTATTGCTGGCAGTAAAAGCAAAAATGTGAAGGAACAAAAAACATTAAAAAAAAATATTGCTAGGATAATGACTGAATTAAGAACTATGAATCAATAATTATGGATAAGACAAAAGAAAAAAATAATATAGAAAACCCAAAAAAAACAAACAAGAAAATTTTGAGTGGTGTGGTAGTATCAGATAAAATGACAAACACTTGCACTGTTTTGGTAACTAGGTTTGTTAAAGATAAAAAATATAAAAAATATCACAAAATTAATAAAAAGTATAAAGCGCATGATGTTGGTAATACCAAAGCTATTGGGGATAAAGTTTCTATAATTGAATGTCGCCCTATTTCTAAAGATAAGCACTTTATGATATTTAATAATCAATAGACATAAATGTGATTCAAAAGAGATAATAACTAAAATATAACAACTATAAAAAAATGATCCAACCACAAACAATAATAAAAATAGCAGACAACTCGGGTGCCAAGATAGGACGAGTGTTTAAGGTTTTGGGTAGTTCTAAAAAGAGATATGCTCGGATTGGTGAGTTGGTTAAATTTTCTGTCCAAAAAGCAGAGCCCCGTAAAGAAATAAAAAAGAAGGCGGTGCTTCTGGGTCTGATTGTTAGACAAAAAGCGCCACTGCGAAGGAAAGATGGTTCTTATATTCGTTTTGATGAGAACGCTGCCATTGTGGTAGATGTTAAAAAAGGCGAGATAGTCCCTAAAGCCGGAAGAGTTTTTGGTCCGATCCCAAGAGAGATAGCTGAAGCTGGACACCAAGCTATTGTTTCTCTAGCACCAGAAATAATCTAAAAATTATGAAAATCAAAAAAGGAGACAAAGTAAAAATAATTACAGGTAAAGATAAAGGTAAAACTGGACCGGTTTTAAAATCTTTCCCGAAAGATTTTGCTGTTTTGGTTGAAAATGTAAATAAAAAAAAGTTGCATCAAAGACCAAGAAAACAAGGCGAGAAAGGTAAAATAATAGAACAAGCAGCTCCGATTCATGTTTCTAATGTTAAGAAAGTTTAGTAATTTTAAATTATTCTAATTAACCTAATTATTCTAAAAAATATCCAATAAACAAGTTCCCAATTAGGTCAATTAGAAATTAGAGCAATTAGATTAATTAAATTATCATTATGTTTAAAGAAAAAGTAAAAAACGCATATAAAATCTTAAAAGAGACAATGAATCTCAAGAATATTATGCAAGCTCCAAAGATTGAGAAAGTGGTGGTTAGTTCAGGTGTTGGTTCTTTTAAAGATGCTAAAAAGATGGATATAGTGATAGATAGATTAAGTAAAATCACCGGTCAAAAAGCTATCAAAAGAGGTGCTAAAAAATCAGTTGCTTCTTTTAAATCAAGAGAAGGCGATATAGTCGGAGTTCAAATAACATTAAGAGGGGAGAGAATGTGGAGTTTTTTAGACCGTCTTTTTAGTGTTGCTTTGCCCCGAACCAAAGACTTTAGAGGTATCTCTCTTAGTGCAGTTGATGAAATGGGTAATTACACTTTAGCAATCAAAGAGCATACCGTTTTCCCCGAAACTTCAGATGAAGATTTGAAAGATGTTTTTGGTTTTGCTGTCACCATTGTCACCAACTTGAAAGACAAAAATTCCGCTCTAGATTTTTTCAAAGCTCTCAATTTTCCGTTTAAGAAAAAATAGTTTTTCATTTTTCTAACTCCTCTTAATTTAAGAGGAGACTTATGGAAGCTTTGCTGCTTTTCTTTTTCTAAAGTTTAAATTAGACTTGAGTAATGCAAAACAAAACGGACAAATATTCTTTTATATTAAAGCCAGAAGTGGTTTTTGATTTTTCGGTTGATGATGAAATTGGACGAGTAAAATACACCACTAAGAAAAACGATTGGTATAAAGAAAATGGTTATATACCAAAATATCCTAATGCTATTGAGCAAAAATTGGAAAGTAATGGGGACGTTACTGAGGCAGATATAGAAAAAGCTGTTTCCGATGAATTCGATAAAGAAGAATATGATCAAGAGGCGGCTCCTATATGCGAAAATTGGTATGAAATAGAAACAACTTTTTTTAAAAATCTTAAAACTCTAAACTTGCCCACCCAAGACCGATACCACATCTGCCTCACCAAGTATGGTGTTGGGGGTAGTTATGGGTACCCAAACGAAATCCAACTAAATTTGGGGAGAAAAGAAAAGGCCCACATTACCATTGCTCATGAGATTGTGCACTTAACAATCGAGCCACTAATTAAAAAATACAATATAGAACATTGGACCAAAGAACGGTTGGTAAATTTGATTATAAATAGATTTTTCCCAGAAAATCAAAGTTTACAAAAAGACCCAGAAAATGCCGAGCAAATATCAGAGATTTTTAATAAAAAATTCCCGGATATTAAAAAAATCATTAAACAAGTTTCTGAATTAGAAAAACAAAACAAGTAAGTGGAGCTTTCCATAAATCCTCTCTTAAATTAAGAGAGGGTTGGTGAGTTAGGTTTAGTGAGCTATAAAAATTCCAATAACTCTTTTAGCGCCGGCGGAAGTGAGGGCGCGGCGAGCCTCCAAAAGGGAAGCCCCGGTGGTATATACATCATCTAAAACTATCACGGTATTATTACTCATCTCTTTTCTGCCCGAAGTCCAACTTCGGGCAGAATCTAAAACGGTCATACTGTTTTTGATGTTTTCTAATCTTGCCTCTCGGCTTAATTTGGTCTGCCTCTCTGTCTCTTTTACTTTTTTTAAAGTATTGTAAGAGATTTTTATATTGTCACCAGCTAATTTTTTTATTTCTTTGCAAAGCTCTTCGCATTGATTGAAACCCCTATTTCTTTTTTCTTTTTTACTCATCGGCATCGGTATTAAAAGAGGCGGTTTTCCTTCAAAAAGAGCTATTTCAGAAGAGATATCTATTATTTCTTCATATAATAAAATAGCAATTTTTTTTCTTAAACCCCTATTATTTTTGTATTTTATTGCTTTTATTATCTGTCTTACCATTTTGTGATGATAATCAAATAGAACAAAAATATTGTCTGAATATACAGGAGATTTAGGTAATAATCCTCTTATCTCCCCAGCCGAAATGTTTAAAATGTTTTTAATTTTTAAATCTTCTGGTATTAAAATGGTTAGTAAAATTTCTACTATTTTTTTTATCCAGTTTGTAGCTGACTTTAGTATAAACATTGTGATATAATTATAGTTTAATTGAAAAAAATTTATAATCATTATGAGTTTCATTTCTGATATTTTTGAAAAGAAAAAAACTAGCGCTTTGGGTATTGATATTGGCTCTTCTTCTATAAAAGTGGTGCAACTGCGAAAAAAAGGACATAAAGCGGTATTAGAAACATACGGAGAACTTTCCTTAGGCCCTTATGGTGGAGCTTCCGTTGGACAATCCACTAATTTACCAGTTGAAAAAATAGTTCAAGCGGTCAATGACCTTCTTAATGAAAAAGAAGTGGCTATTACTACGAAAACTTGCGGATTAGCTATTCCTTTTAAAGCTAGTTTGCTTTCTATTATTCAAATGCCTGATATTGGGAAAAAAGAGATGGATTCTATGATACCGATAGAAGCTCGTAAATATATACCAGTGCCAATATCGGATGTTACTCTTGATTGGTCGGTGATACCAAAATCTGAAGTGGTAGAGGAGACTGCGGAAGAAGATAAAGAAAAAAACAAAGTAAAAACTGTAGATATTCTTCTGGTAGCTATTCACAACAATATTATCAATCAATATAAAGAGGTAGTTTCCAAAACAGAACTTGATGCTAGATTTTTTGAGATAGAAGTTTTTAGTTCTATGAGAGCTATTCTTGAGGGTGTTCAAGGTCCTATTATGATATTTGATATGGGAGCTTCAACCACTAAATTATATACAGTAGATAGAGGATTAGTTCAAAATTCGCATACTATCAATAAAGGTTCTCAAGATATCACCGCTAATATTGCCAGAGTTTTAAATGTCCCTATTGAAGACGCAGAAGTCATCAAAAGGTCTGTCGGTATGGGAAGAACCGTAGATGGAAAAGATCTTTCGGAAACAGTTTTTGTGGTGGCTGATAGTATTTTTAATGAAGCGAATAGTTTTTTGTTTGATTTTCAAAAAAGGAGAAATAAAAATGTAAAATCAATATTTCTTACTGGTGGCGGGTCGGCTTTGAAAGGTTTTAGAGATTTGGCTGCCCAAAATTTTAAAGTAGAAGTGATTTCTGGTGACCCTTTTGAAAAAGTAGAAACTCCGGCTTTTTTGGAAGAAACTCTCAAAATGACTGGTCCTGAATTTACAGTTGCCGTCGGTGCCGCTTTGCGTTGTTTAGGAGAATTGTAATTATTAAAGTAATCAACAATATTAGTGTGCATTTGCGAATACTTATAGAGTATAATTAAAACAATATTATGGCGCCCAATTTTCAATCATCATTTATACCTAAAGGACCCGTGGATCAAGAGGTTTTTAAAAATAAAAAAACTGGTATAGCTGGGGTTTTAGCTATCTCTTTGTTTGTTATTTCAATTGTTGTGGCTGGAGGCGCTTATTTTTATAAAGGTATGATTAAAAATGATATTCAAAATCTTCAAGCCCAGTTGGCCGAAGCCGAAAAAAATATAGATAAAGAAACCATAAATGAAATGACTCAATTTGGTAAAAAATTAGACTTAGTCAAATCAATTGTTTTAAAACACCAAGTAGTTTCAAATTTCTTGAACGAACTTGCTTCTTCTACTGTTGTTTCAGTTAATTTTGTTGATTTTAGTTATGGAAATCCAAATGTAAGTGATAAAAATTTAAGCATTGTTTTAAGAGGAGAAGCGACTAGTTATGCGGCTATAGCTCTACAAGAAGATATATTTTTGAAAAATAAAAATTTTAATTCAGTTTTATTTTCAAATTTAACTTTAGGAGATAAAGGTTTTATTTCTTTTGATTTAAACATTTCAGTTGACCCTCAAATTGCTATTTATTCTCCCGAAGTTGCCGATATTGAAGTGGTTGAAGATGTTATAGACGAAACAGAGATTAGCGCAGATATTGATGAGATAGAAGCAGAAATTAATAATATATTAAAAAATGAGTAGTATTTCAATAATTGCATATATAGTGTTGTCTTTAGCGATAGGATACTCTTTTACTTATCCAGCAGTAGGAGAAATTTCTAATCTTATGGATGAAAAACAAAAATATGAAGCATCTTTAGATACCGTCAACAACATTGAAAATAAAAAAGATGAGTTATTGACCGAATTTAATAAAATATCAGCTGAAGATAAAAAAAATATAAATACTATTTTGCCAGATTCTTTAAATTTCGTAAGATTGGTTTCTCAAATTGACTCTGTGGCTTCTAGATATAACATTACGATAGATAAAGTCTCTTCTAAAGAGACTAGTCCTCCAACTGGTGATTTGATAGGGGAAGGGCAACCAGAAAGATTGTTTAATTCAGCGATAATTAGTTTTTCTTTTGTTGCTCCATATAATGAATTTAAAACCTTTTTGGATGATTTAGAAAAAAGTTTGAGAATATTGGATATAAAAGATATAAAATTGAAGACAGATGAAGATGGTGAATATAGTTATGATGTTGAATTTGAAACTTATTGGCTTAAATCATAGTAATAATGAAAAATTCAAAAAACAAACGAACATCAATTTTAGTTATAATTTTAGTAGGCCTTTTGGTGGTGGCTTATAAAGTAATGTTTGTTTCTCCTTCTTCTGATGCTCTCATTAGTGAAAATATCTCTGCCAGCATTAGGGTTGAGACTATTTTAAAACAAGTAGAAGCAATAAATTTTAATTTGGATATAATAAAAGAACCTAAATTTCAGTCTCTTAAGAGTATTGAAATACCACTTGTCTCTTTACCGGTCGGAAAAAGTAACCCATTTTCAAGTGTTTTGAATTTCAACAAATAATGCGCTATGAGTATTTTAGATGTGCTGGTAAAACAAGGTTTAATAGAAACTAAAGACCTTTCTTCAATTAAAGAGAGCGTGGTTGCTTCTGGTAATAATATTGAAGATAAACTTTTGGCTTTAGGAGTTAGTGAGGAAGATATTTTAAGAGCTAAAGCAGAATACTATACAGTGCCTGTTAAAAAAGTTGATATTTCTGCGGTGACTAGCAAAATTTTAGATTACATTCCAGAGGAAGCCGCCGTTTACTATCAGTTTGTGCCTATTGGTGTCAAAGATGGAGTTTTAGAAGTTGGGGTGCTAGACCCAGATAATATTGTTGTTAGAGATGCTTTAAACTTTATATCTTCTAAAATTAATTTACCTTTTAAGACCTTTATTATTTCACAAGGCGATTTTGATAAAGTTTTAAAATTATATAAAGGTCTCTCTGGTGAGGTGACCAAAGCTTTATCAGAACTTGAAACAGAATTTGTAAATGAATCTAAAAAAGACAGCGATTCTGAAGAAGAAACAAAACAAAAAAAGATAGAGTCTGAAGTAGATAGTATCAGTGATTTAAGCACATCCGAAAGTGACGGTAAGGGCGCTAAAGTAATAGAAAACGCTCCGGTGACAAAAATAGTAGCCACTATTTTAAGATTTGCTATCGATGGTAGAGCTTCTGATATTCATATAGAACCCGTAGCTGCTAATGTGAAGGTTCGGTTTAGAGTTGATGGTATTATGAATACTAGCATTGTCCTCCCTTCAAGAGTTCATAGCGCTATTGTGGCTAGAATTAAAATTATGTCTAATATGAGATTGGACGAAAAAAGAAAACCTCAAGACGGGAGGTTTAGTGCTAGATTAAATGAAAGAAAAGTAGATTTTAGGGTTTCAACTTTTCCCACTTATTTTGGAGAGAAAGTGGTGATCCGTATTTTAGACCAAGAAAAAGGTATAAAAAAGTTAAGTGAACTTGGTTTGAGTAAAAGAAATTTAAAACAAATAATGGACGCCATAAAATTACCTTATGGACTTATCCTTATCTCTGGACCGACCGGGTCAGGTAAATCAACCACTCTGTATTCTATGATGAATGAAGTTGATAAAGAACATAAAAATGTTCTTTCTCTTGAGGACCCGATTGAATATAATATGGATGGTATGAGTCAATCTCAAGTAATGCCAGAGATAGGTTATACTTTTGCATCTGGACTTCGCACCACTCTGCGTCAGGACCCTGATATTATCATGGTGGGTGAGATAAGAGATAAAGAAACAGCCCAATTAGCCATTCAAGCCGCTTTAACTGGTCACTTAGTATTTTCTACCATTCACACCAACACTGCTATAGGAGTGATTCCTCGTTTGATTGATATGGGAGTTGACCCGTATCTTATTGCTCCCACTTTGGCATTAGCTATCGCTCAAAGATTAACCAGGTCATTTTGTGAAGGAGCGGGCAAACCCATCAAAGTTGAGGGTAGTATTGAGATGATGATAAAGAAACAATTGGCGGATATTCCCGAAGAATATAGAAAAGAAATTCCAGCTGGGAGAGAAATTTATGAAATTTCTCCAGCCCCAAATTGTCCAAGTGGTATCAAAGGCAGGGTGGCAGTGATGGAGGTTCTTAAAGTTGATAGTGAGTTGGAACAAATTATCCTCAAAAATCCAACAGAACAGGAAATATGGAAACACGCCAGAGCTAAAGGAATGTTTACGATGAAAGATGACGCTCTGATAAAAGTTTTCAACAAAGTGATTCCTTTTGAGGAGTATAATAGTTTATAAAGTGGCGATATAATTTAGGTCAAGGTATAATAATTTTATGTCTGAAGAAAAAAAATACAAAATAATATTAGTTGATGATGATGATTTTTTGGTGACTATGTATGCCACCAAATTTAATCACAGTGGTATTGATACCGAAATCTGTTCTTCTGGGACTTCATTATTAGAAAAATTAAAAGCTGGAGAAAAACCCGATTTAATTATTTTAGATATTGTGATGCCAGATATGAGCGGTATAGAAACTTTAACAAAGATGCATAAAGATAAATTAGGAGAGGGGATACCAGTAGTGATGCTAACAAATCAAAATGACGAAAAAGATATAAGTATCGCCAAAGGTCTTGATGTTGCCGGATATATAGTGAAAGCTGCGGCTACTCCTTCTGAAGTGGTAGATGAAGTTATAAATATTATAAAAAATTCAAAAAATTAATTTTTATTTTTAATATGAATGATTTAGATAAACTTATAGAACTTGTCATTAAAGAGGGAGCTTCGGATTTGCATATCTCTGAAGAAAGGGTTCCTTATATTAGAGTTTCAGGACAGTTGATACCTTTGGTGAAAATTGGGAAATTTACCAATGTAATAATGGAAAGTATTGTAAATAAGGTTCTCTCTGATGTTAAAAAAACTTCTTTCAAAGAAAATCAAAGTGCTGATCTCTCTTATAGTCATAAAGGCGACAGATTTAGAGCCCACATTTTTGTTGACCAACAGAGACTTTGTATGACTCTCCGACGCATTCCTAAAAAGATACCAAGTTTAAACGAATTAAACTTACCTTCCGAACTAGAAAATTTTACAAGATTAAAATCTGGCTTTTTCTTGGTGGTCGGTCCTACTGGACACGGCAAATCAACCACTTTAGCTTCAATGATAGAAAAGATAAATACTGAAAGATTAGAAAATATTATTACTATAGAAGATCCGATAGAATATATGTTTGAAGCTAAAAAATCTATTATTCATCAAAGAGAAGTTGGGATGGATACTCCCTCTTTTGCTTCTGCTTTGCACGATTCATTTAGGGCCGATGTCAATGTTATTATGGTTGGTGAAATGAGAGATACCGATACTATTTCTACTGCAGTTTCAGCTGCAGAAACGGGGCATTTAGTTTTTTCTACTCTTCATACCAATAATGCCTCTCAAACAGTTGACCGTATTATAGATTCTTTTACTGCTGGTCAACAAAGTCAGGTTCGGGTTCAATTAGCATCTTCTCTTTCTGGTATTTTCTCTCAAAGACTTATACCTAGAATATCGGGGGGACTTATTCCGGCTTATGAACTTTTGGTTAATAACATAGCTGTTTCAAACTTGATTAGAGATAAGAGAACTCATGAATTAAACACTATGATTGAGACTGGTTCTCAAGAGGGTATGATTGATTTTAATAGATGTTTGGTAGAAAAGGTTAATAAAGGAGAAATTACTATTGAAAATGCTTATCTTTATTCAAATAATCCTAGAGCGCTAGAGAAAATGTTATAACTATGCTTTTTGTATATAGAACAATCAATAAAAATGGTGAAAAAGAAGAAGGAAGTATAGAAGCCTTTAGTGTGGATTCTGCCATTATGGCTCTACAAAGAAAAGGTTTGGTGATTTCCTCAATTAAACCAAAAGAAGAAGAAAGTGATGATATATTAAGGAAAATTCCATTTTTTAATAAAGTTTCTAATAAAGAAGTGGTTATCCTTTCAAGGCAGATGTCCACTCTTTTTGAAGCTCAAGTTTCGGCTTTGCGAGTTTTTAAACTCATTGGCACTGAAGCTGAAAATCCAACTTTAAGAAAACACCTTCTTGGAATAGTTGATGATTTACAAGGTGGCTCTTCTATTTCATCTGCTCTTTCTAAACACCCAGATGTTTTTTCAGATTTTTATGTCAATATGGTTAAAGCTGGGGAGGAATCTGGACATATTGATCAAACTTTTGATTACTTGGCTGATTATATGGATAGAACTTATGAAGTTTCTTCTAAGGCCAAAAATGCTCTTATTTATCCAGCTTTTGTTATCTTTACTTTTGTGGCGGTGATGGTTTTGATGTTTACCGTTATTGTCCCTAAAATTTCTGTCATTATTAAGGAATCTAGCGCTGAAATTCCTTTTTATACTAAAATTGTATTTTGGGTTAGTGATTTATTTACTAAAAATTGGGCACTAATGATAGCTGGACTTATTGCTTTAGTGGGCGGTTTGATATGGTATGGCCGAACAAAAGAAGGCAGTCGCTGGATTTCAAATACTAGATTATACATACCCTATGTTGGCGATCTTTATCGCAAACTGTATCTTTCTCGTTTTGCTGACAATATGAGCACTATGGTGCTCTCTGGTATTCCAATGCTTAAAGCCATTGAAGTGACTTCTTCTATTATAGATAATGAAATTTATAAAGAAATTTTAGATGAAGCAGCTAACAAAGTTAAGGGAGGTCAGGCTCTTTCAGTGGCTCTGGGTGATAAAGAAGAGATTCCTAGTATTTTAACTCAAATGGTGAAGGTGGGAGAGGAAACTGGAGAACTTGGAAAAATATTGAAAACTATGTCAAAGTTTTATCAAAGAGAAGTTATTAATGCGGTGGATACTTTGGTGGGTTTAATAGAGCCAGTGATGATTGTGGCTTTAGGTGTCGGTGTCGGTATATTACTGGCAGCGGTTTTGATGCCTATATATAACATTGCTGGGGCAGTATCATGATTCCGTTAGAAATACCATGAAATATATAATATACTTAAAATTAAATACCAAATTTTTAGAAGCTAAATTTCTAACGGGATGAAGAAACAAATTTTCAATTTTCAATTTTCAATTTTCAATTCCTCGAAAGGATTTTCACTTATTGAGTTACTCATAGTTATTACCATTGTAGGACTTTTATCTACTATTGTTTTGGGTAGTATTTCAAATTCAAGAGCTAGAGCTTATGACTCAAAAATAAAACAACAACTTGCTAGTTTTCGGACAGCGGCAGAAGTATATTTTGGTAATCAAATACCAAATAGTTATGCTCCAGCTACCAATTCTTGCACTTCTGGTGTGTTTAACGATGTTTCTCCCACAAACGGTTCTCCCGGTTTATATATAGCGGAAGGAAATCTTCCTTATTTTGCTCAAGTTTTTTGTAGCGCCACTGATTCTGCTTATGCCCTCAAAGCCACTTTATATTCTGATAATGAGTATTGGTGTGTAGATAGTAAAGGGTCTGCTAGAATAATTGTCGGCACTCCAACCAATGGAACTTTTTGTCCATAGTAATATGAGATGAGGTTATCCACATATTAATTTACCAAAAAAATAACCTTTGTTTATAATAGAATAAAGCTTGAAATTAAAAATAAGGTCGATTTCATCAAGCTTCTCTCTCGAGAGAGTATTAATTAATTATTTAAAAATTATGT
>Ga0208375_1001934_pt1 | contig 20834 bp, 27 predicted proteins | sample RifOxyD1_FD_184038 | JGI IMG/M metagenome (GOLD analysis project Ga0208375, IMG submission 184038) | Soil microbial communities from Rifle, Colorado - Rifle Oxygen_injection D1 (SPAdes) | ecosystem: Environmental > Terrestrial > Deep subsurface > Rock core/Sediment | place: Rifle, Colorado... | reverse complement strand
AAGGTAAAGATAGACCAATTACTACCCCAGAGATTAATCTAATCGTAATTCCAGTTGTTAAGTGAATTTGTCCTTTTTTCATCATTTTTTAAGATAAGTTCTACACCTATTTATTTTTTTCTATTATAAGTTTATCGTTTTTTACTTCTGCGTTTAATTCTTGACCTTTTTTCCAATTAAGTTTTTCTAATACTCTGGAAGGTATTACAATCCAAAACTTCTCATATTTTGTGCCTTGATATTCTCTACTTATTTGAGCTTGTAATTGCATAAATTAGTTAGGTATCTAATACTATATAAATGTTTCGTTTTAGATACCGAAAGGTTTATATATTTAGGTATCTAAATAGTAATATGAAAAAAAATAAAATGTAGGTTTTGTGGCTCTGAGAATACAGCTAAAAGAGGCTTTAGAAAGACACAAAATAGAGGTTTAATACAAAGATATATTTGTAGAAAATGCAATAAATCCTTTGCTGTTAATGATGGTTTTTTGAGAATGAGAAATAATCCAAATAAGATAACTTCTGCAATAGACTTATACCTCTCTAATCTTTCAAGCAGAAAAACAAGAAACTTCTTTAGAAGACACTTAGAGCATAACGCTTCACACGTAACTATTCTTAATTGGTGTTTAAAGTATATAAAAAGAGTTGATAAATATACACGCAAACTAAAACCCAATATTTCTGGAAAAATATATTTAGATGAAACTGAAATAAATTGTAAAGGCAAATATCATTTTCTTTGGGTTGGTGTGGATTGGGATACAAGATTTATCCCTTCATCGCAATATACTACTTTTAGAAGCTGTGAAAAAGCAAGAGAAATTTTTGATGATATAAAAAGCAAAGGTAATACTAAATTTGTTCAAACTGACTCTGCTATGTTTTATCCTTACGCCTTTAGAAAGTCTTTTGCTTATCATAAAAGAAAGAACAACGAAGTAGAGCATAGAGTAATTAATACAAGAAGAACTGGAAAATACAACGTGAGAATAGAAACTGTCTTCTCTAAACTTAAAGACAGGATTGATGACTTTAGAAGTTTAAAGTCTAAAGAGTGTGCTGAAATCTTAATTAAAGGTTTAATCTTGCAACATAACTTTATAGAGCAACATTCAACAACAGGAAAGATACCTTGTGAGTTAGCAGGAATAAATTTAGAGTTAGGTAAAGATAGGTGGATGGATTTGATTAAGTTAAGCAGTATGAATTAAACCTTTGATTAGAAGAATAATTATTATACAGAGTAAATAAATTACACTAATTAAAATTATTTCCCATAGTTTCATTTTATAGGGTAATTCAATTAAAGTCCCTAAGTATATAGTATTAAAAATAATTAAAGTAATTATAAAAATATAAGCTTTGCTTTGTTCCAACAATTTAATTAAGAAATAAGATAAAGGAATTGAAATTAAAGCCATTAACATTATTTCAGCTATTCTTATGGGAATTGCAAATTTCTTTTTTAAATAGCTATTACTACTAGAAAAAAGTTTAGTTCCTTTTGGTTCTTTTACTAAAATCCTACCAGAAAGCCATTCTTCTAGAAAAGCACCAAATATAAAAGAGATAGCAATAGCCCAATAATGATAAATACTAAAAATGTTAATATTAAACATCTTATCCATTTTAAATTAAGAGAACTATTTAAATCTTTATAGGCATAAAATAAGAATAAAGCTATAATTCCTACTAATTCAAAAATACCAATTATAACGAATATTTCAACAATTCCCATCTTATATCCCTCTAACTTAACAGCTCACGATTGAGAAAATATTATAAATAAGTAAGAGTTCTTATAAATATGCCTAAAACCAATAAAAAAGTGAAACTTGCACTTAATCCTTTAACCATATCTAAAATGGCTAAAGAAGCTAAAAAAGAGTTTCCTTATAAAACGGGAAAAGTTGAATTTTTTCTAATGGGCAAAAGTAAATTTGTAGAATATCTTGAAAATTCTTATATTACTAAAGATTATAAAGAAGAATATAATAAAACTCCTGCTTTTGTTGCACATCTTAAAAAAGATAAAAATATGATTGTTTTTTGTGAAGAGATTTTAGATAAATTAACTAAAAGATTAAAAGATAAAGATAAAATTGATTTTATTAAAGCCTTAACAACACATGAATTATTTCATATAATAAATAAACATTCTATTGAAAATGAGTATGAAGCTTTGAAGTCTGAAGAAGAAGTTCATGAAGAGTTTGAAGAAGAATTTCCAGAATATAAAAAAATTTTAGATAAATTTTCTTAATTTAGCCTATCGCAGATGGCTGGCATTGATACACTCAACTTGTTGAGGTACTTTTAACAAAGTTAAATGTAAAGGTTCGTCTTATCCGAGATAGCTCAAATCGTCTTTCTTTTCTTTTTGTTCTAAGGACTTCTTACTTTGTTCCATAATAGTCTTTATCTTAGATTCTACTTCTCTTGCTGTTTGCATTAAAGGTTTAACATCAACATTTAAACCAATTTGTTTGTCTAAAGAAAGTATTAAACTTGCTGCCGCAGCTGAGTCTGGAAGTCCAGTTTTTGTTTCTGAGAAAATACATGAAACATTATTTAATTTTAGTAATAATGCGGCAGTTGTTCCAAGAACGATTCCTTCATCTAATTTTTTAAGGTTAGATTTTTTGAAAGCATCTCCATAACATAAAACTTCAGTTTTATCAGATTTTGCAGTGATTCCTTCTAGAATGATTATTTCTTTTGCGTTTAGTGTTTTTGCAACTTCTTTTATTGCATCTGCAACTAACCATTCAATTCCTGCTAGAGAAATAATTCCTTGTATAATAACCAATTTCTTTTTTTGATTATAATAAATTTCTATTGGCTCAATCATTTTTGATTGATGAATTGCCATAATTGGTTTTAGTTTATCAGAATGAATATATCCAATTTCTTCAAACTTTAGGTGTTCTATTAAGAATCTAGTTGCAATTGTTCCAATTAAACCTACGCCCGGAAAACCACATAAAATAGTTACATTCTTTGGTTTTTTATTAAGCTCTACTTTCATTAAAAAGAATAAATAAAGGCTCCTTTATATAGTTTACTTTATTTTAAATGAGATTGAATATTTTTAAGAATTTTATCTAAATCTCCAGAAGAATCAATTTTAGTTATATGCTTTTTATAATAGTCTAGAAGAGGTTTTGTTTTTTCTTCATAAATTTTTAGTCTGTGTTTTACAACTTCAGGTTTTTCATCTTCTCTTTGTATTAATTTACCTTTGCAAACATCACAAATCCCGTGCTTTTTTGATGGGAGAGTTTTAATATTATAAATTGCACCACATTTACTGCAAATTCTTCTTGTTGAAGTTCTTTCTATTAAAATTTCATTTTTACAGTCTAATTGAAAAATAAAATCAAATTTAATTAAAGAATCTAACATTTGTGCTTGTTCTAATCTTCTTGGAAATCCTTCAAGAATAAAATCTCCTTTTAGATGAGGCTTTAAAAGCGCTAAAACAATTTCATCTGGAACTAATCCTCCTGAATCAGAATATTGTTTTATTTGCTTTCCAATTTTAGATTGAGAATTTATTTCATCTCTTACTAAATCTCCCATAGAAAAGTGTTTTATATTCAGAACTTTGCTTAGTCTTTGAGAAATTATACCCTTTCCTGCACCTGGTGGGCCTAAAAATAAAATTTTCATTTTTTTTATTTAAAATTTGCTTGTTTTTATATTTATCTTTTTGGTGTTAATAAAACATTTCTTAATTCTTGAATTGCTTCATTTAGTCTTCCTTCTTCATTCTTAATAATTTTAACTCTTGCGCCTGTAACACCTGAATAATATACACAATAAATTCTATTTATTTCTTGAAATAAAGAAATATCTCGTTCAAAATACATACCTCTTTTTCTTGAAGTATCTTTTGCTTGCCACTGTGCAATTTCTTCTGGTCTTGCTTCTATAATAACAAAAACATGAGGTTTTATTCCTTGCAATGTCCAATCAGGTAAACCTGGGAAAAAACCAATTGGAGTCATAAAAGACGCATGGGTAGTAATTAATAAATTTCCTTGAATTTTTGAAATATGTTCTGCAGTCTTTTTTTGATACTCAATCCAGATTTCTTGTTTTAAGTTTGATCTTATATCATCTACCTCTTTTATGTGTCCATCTCTTTTAAGAAGTTCAGTGATATGATCTCCAAAGTTAATAATTTTAAAATCGGTCCCTTCTAATGATTTATTAGCTACTGTAGTCTTACCCGAACCAGGAACACCAACTAAGATTATTCTATCATACATTCCAGATTTTTAGAGTTAGAGTTATTTATAATAATATAGTAACTTGAATATATTAACTAAAAAGTATATTAAAAAGAAGAATAATCGAAATGTTGAAATATAAAGCCTCTGACGAGGATTGAACTCGCGGCCTCGTCCTTACCAAGGACGCGCTCTACCACTGAGCCACAGAGGCAATGTTGGCTTGAATTCTTTTTAAAAAATAATGCGGGGGACAGGAGTCGAACCTGCGTAGGCACTAAGCCACAGGATATCTTACTTGTACTCGAAGCGTCTTAAGTTTAGCATGTTCTTATTAGGAACAACCTGCTCGTTTGACCACTCCGACACCCCCGCATAATTTGATGTCTTAGTTAAAAATCAGAATTTAATTTATAAAGCTTGTGCTTGATAATTAGGATTTAATGCATTTTTTAAGAATCTTAAACTATATTTACAAGCCTACTTATGGTTTGTTGGTCTTCGGGATAATCTCCAAGTATAACTGAGATATTATAAGTTCCTGTTTGGTTTATTGTAACATTCCAAGATATACTATCGGTAGTTAAAGTTGGAAGCATAAACCAACATTTAGATTTATCAACACTACAATCAAATTCTCCTGAATAATTTCCATTCCAAATATCTAAAATGGTATAATCTAAACTGTTTATGTTTAGTTGGGCAGGTAAGTTATGCATATCACTAACACCGCCTAAATTGTTGGTTATTGCTGCATCTATCCAGAATGAATTGTCCTTACTTTCAGTAGCTTGAGGGTATTCAGTTTCACTAGACCAATTAAAAGTAATATTATTTTGTATAGAATAAATTGGAAGATTAGTTAGTGATTTCATACCATCATTACTAGAATTCATATCATAATATATAATTTCATTTCCATCAGAATCAAATCTATCTAAATAAGCATAGAAATCAAAATCACTATCAGGATAAACATGAGAAATATTATATTCATAAGTTATTTCTTTTGTTTCTCCAATATTTAAATCAAAATTTTTAGTTTCTAGAATTGTACTTGGAGATAATCTAAAGTAAGAAGTTATATTTTTAACATTAATATTTCCATAATTAGTTACATTAAAGGTAAAGTTTATTTGATTTCCTAAATAATAAGTGTGAGATTCTCCTTTATGAGTATAATCTAACTCAGACATTCCAACATCAGAATAAACAGATGTTCCTGCAACACTATAAGAAGTGTAATAAGGTGGAAGTGTTTCTAAATCTGATTCTAAGCCCACATTATCAACTGCTCTTATTGCAAAATAATAGGTTTTGTTTCCACCTTCAGATAAATTATACACATAACAGGTTTGCTCAGATCCAGGAACAAGATAATTACAATGAGAACTACTAGTTGTGTATAATTCACCTTTATTAGCCATTATATAAGGTTCGTAAGCTGAATTTGAATTTTTAATATCATAAGCATTGTTGAATTCAGTTTCTGTTGTTATTGGTGATAAAGAATATTTTATTTTATAATAACTAACCGCTTCAGAATATGAAGATAAACTAGATTCATCATCTGCACTTTGTGTCCAGTTTAATTTAACTGCGTCTTCTTTATTTGGGAAACCTCTTAGATATGGCTCAGCAGATAAATCATCTATTGCTTCGGGTTTAGAACTATCCATTTCTATATCTGAAAGAATATAGCTATACAAATCATTTATTACTAATTTAACTTTTGTTTTATTTGTATGATAATATTTACTTCCTAAACTACAGGAAAATCCTGGACCGTAAATATCTAAACAAATTGAAGTAGTATTCCAAGTATATCTAAATTCTTGAGTAGAACTTGAATTTGTACCTACTAAAACCCAATTATAATCTCCTGGAACATATTCTGCACCATTGAAATAGTTAGTTGTGTTTTGATAATAAAGACTAATATTATCCATAGGGTAATTAGTATCTACTGTTAAACTTATTAAACCAGTATAATTTCCATTATCTGAAACTCCGTTTATATTTACAATTAAATCATTTACAACAGTAACATTAAACTCTTGTAGAACTTGTGAATTTTCACTATCATTTACAATCAAAGTAATATTATAATTTCCTTCACCATAATCTTTTCCTGAGAAAACAAATATTTTTCCAAAGAATTTCAAAATACTATTTACAAACCAATTATACCAAACTTGACCTTCAGCATCTGTTGCTTCTGCATTAAGAGTTAAATTTCCTAAACCTGTGTAAATTTCATTTGAAGTTCCTGAATCAGTCGTATTTGTCCAATTAGTAGAAGTTATATTTGGTAAATCATTTATACAAGCAACATCTAAATAAAATAAATTACTTTGAGTTTCATTAGAACCATCTGAGCAATAAAATCTAATTGATTGAGAGCCACAATAATCTTGGAAAGGCTTAATTTGTGCAATCGAAGTTAGATTATTTATTGAAATTGTAAACTGAGAAATTGTGGAAGGATAATAATTTAAACTTGAATTTTCTTCATCTGAGAAATAAAGTGAAAGATTTAAGTTTGTATATTCATCTTCATTTGTTGTTATATTCTGAATATTTCCAGAGAATATGGGTTTGTCATCAATCCATTCAACTGAAATATTAAATTCTTGCTCTATTGAATAGTCGGAGTCATTAACTTGTATTTTAACTGTTTGCGGGCTGTTTAGAGCTTGTTCATTATTTGGAGTCCAAATTAAAGTTCCTTCATTTAAATTCATACCTGAGGGATTTTCAATTAAATTTAAAACATAAGAACCATCATCTGTAATTGTGATTAGATAAGTATAAACTTGATCTTCTATTGCAGTTAATATTGGAGTCGAGGTTATATTTGGTGCAGTGTTCGAAGGTTGTTCTAAACCTGTAATTGTTAGATTAAATTCTTGCTCTGCAGAAGATTCATTACTTGTAATTATAAGTTTTAAACTATAATTTCCTGCATAGGTAAAGTTTAATGTTGAGAAAATTGTATAATTTTGATTTGGAGGAAGCATTGCAGTAAAATCTGCATTTTGATCTTGAGTTGTTGAATTGATAAAATAGTTTATATTTTGCTCATAAGATTCATTGTTATAAATTATACTTCTGATAACTACATTTTCTCCTGGTGTTAAAGGACTTTTAATACTCGGAGCTAAATATTCTATACTTAAAGAATAAACAACTGTTGAAGCAAATATTAAAATGATTAATAAGGAAATTATCTTAAGTTTACCTTGTATCACTTTTACAATCCTCTCTTGGTGAAACTAAATATTCTATTGTAAAATCTTTATAATAATCAATATAACTCTTCCAGTCATTTACTGCAGTTGCTTTTATTTGATTAGATAAAGTTTGAGGTTCATCTGCAGCACCGGTTCTTACAGCATAAAATCCCCCAATAGATTCAACTTTATTTTTCTCGGTTAAGTTTAAAGTATTGTCAATAACAACAACTGAATAACTAATATTTATACCTGCAGTTTCTGCATCAGAATAAATATCTGCAGTAATGGGTGTTCCAGAAATATTGAAATTAATATTTTGTTGCAAACCCGTTAAACCCCACTTAGTTTTTAATTCATTATATAATTCAGAAATATTGTAAGCATAACAAGATTTGATACTTGCATAAGCTAAAGCAAGTGCTATTGGGATTGCGAGAAGTTTATTTTTCATTTTAAGCCTTAAACTTTATTATAAGGTTTAAATAACTCTTATAATTTATAAAACTATCTTGAAGTTTAAGTTAAAATTTAAGCAAGAATAAATAAGATAATTCCTGCAGTTAAAGCTAAGAAATAGGCTTTTTTATCCCAGATAAATATTTTTCTTCCATCAAAAGGCCCAAAAGGTATAAGGTTGAACAAACCTAACCAAGCATTTATTGAAGCACCATAAATTGCAATAAGTTGAATAAATTCAGTTGTAAATATTGAGACTATTAAGAATATGATTGCTAATGTAAAGTTTGTAAGTGGTCCTGCAATTGAAATTAAACCCATTCTTCTTTTGTTTATGAATCCTCCTCTAATTATGACTGCACCAGGTGCAGCAAATACTATGTGTAATAATAAACTAAACAAAATTGCAATAACTAACATTGAATTACTTGCTCTAAACTCTGCCCATAATTGATATTTTTGTGCAACTGCTTTATGTGCTAACTCATGTAATAAAAATCCAATTCCGACTGTAATTGCTGAAAGTATAATTAAATTTATAAATTCTAAAGAAATAATCCCTTCGCCCTTACGAATTACAATTGCAAATGCTATAGAAATCGCTAACCAAGCCTTAAATAAATCTATAAGTTCTATCTTTGACCATTTCATATGCTTTAACATAATAAGTTGTAATGTATAAGAGTTTAAAAAGTTTGCTTAAAAATAAGGCGAACCCTTACATTTAACTTTGTTAAAAGTACCTCAACAAGTTGAGTGTATCAATGCCAGCCATCTGCGATAGGCTAAAAAATCTTTTTAAGTTCTTTAAGTCTATCTCTATAGTCTATAGACGATTTAAATAAATTCCAGAATACTTTTTGCATCCAATTAATCCAATCTTTATCATAAATTTCATAATAAATTGTTGTGTTCTTGTTTAATTCACCTTGTTTATAAGTTTTTGTTTCCTCAAGATTTTTGAAACGTGCAATTTTATTATCTATAATAAAACCTCTTAATGGTTGGTAACAATGTTTTATTTCTAAACTTTCTGGATATTTTACAATTAAGTTTGAAATCTTTTCAAAATTTGAAATTGAAGCTAGATTTACTCTTGTTAAAATTTTAAATTTTATTTTTTTATCTTTAATTAAACTTTCAATAAATTCTAGAGCGCGTTTATCATCCTCTAAAACATTAATAAATGAAAGATTTCCTGAAAAACAATAAATTTGAGATTCTGCATTTTCAAAGAGAGATTTTAGATTTTTCTCAGAATAAATAGAGGTATCAAATTCTTCTGTATAAACTTTTTTACTCTTTTCATCAACATGTTGAAATAAGTCCATAAAATCAAAATCAGATTTGGATCTTCCACTTTTTATTTTTGCATAAATATGATCTTTTAATTCATCTAATAATGAATTCTCAATAGGGTTGTAATAGACTAATTTTAAAGCAGCTTGAGAGCCTTTTCTGAAAGTTTTTATTTCAATTAAGCCAGTTTGGTTTTTAATCTGTTCTAAATAAGTATTTGTGGTGACCCAACTTCTCTTAAGAAATTTAGAGATTTCTTGGACTGTTCTAGGCTCTTTTTTAACAAATTCTATAATCTTCTTTGTGTCTTGTTCTTTTAAAGGCATAATATATCAAACTCCCTTAGTTTTATATAACTTTTCAAAATTAAAACTTAGTTTTAAAAAATTTAAAAGAACGCTTTTGTTAATTGAAACAATGTAATAATTTAGGGTGATTTTAATGGGAAATGAAATTGAATCAAAACAACTTATTTTAGAAGGTTCAAAAGAGAACAATGAAATAAAGATTTATGCAACTCCTGAATTTTATACTTTATTTTATCCCTCCTTAAATGAAATCGGTTTAACACTAGAAACTTGTTTAAAACTAGGTCCTTCGGCTACAAGTCTTAAACCTTTAAATTTGACTTATTTACCTATGAGATTTAGAGCATTAGATGCTTTTATTTCGAGTATATATTTATCTGATAAAAGCTACCAAATTACACAAGGATATCTTTCTTTGGATGAGGGAATGAAACTTGCTGAAATTTGTGGAATTAAAACTAATTCTGAAATTAAAGAGATTAGGCTAAGAAAAAAAACTCTTTTTCATGATCCTATTCAAGAAAAACTAATTGAAGATGTTGTTGAGAAAGATGATTCAGAATCATGGCAAGCTTATGAAAAATATGATAATTCTGAATATATTTTAACTCTTAAGGGTTCTGGAGGAATAAGTAGACCTGAAAAGAATAAAAATCTTGAAGCTAAATTATTCTGTGAATATTGGCCAAAAACAAAAGATAAAAGAATAGACAAAATTAGAATGGAACATCCTTTTAAAAATAATTATTCTATTGAATTTGATTTGTATCAAGATAGAATACTTTTAGTTGCAGAATTTGAAGTTAATAATCGTGAAGATTTAAAGTTACTTCCTATTTTAGGCAAGAATGTTTCTGAAGATCCAAAATACAAAAATGTTAACTTGGCTAAACCATTTATTAAGGATGAATCATCTACGTCTTACTGTATGGGAAGGTCATTTATTTAATGGGGGAGAAAATGACAGGTTACTATGAAATTGATGGTGGAAATGTATGCGGGATACAGTTTAATGGAATAGGTTCTTTACATGAATCAATTAGGTATCACAGATATGAAAAACTCAAAACAATATCTTTACCAAAATTAATACTATTTGCGCAAGAAGTATCCGATCTTGTTGAAAATGGTAAAATTGATGAAGGCGATTATAATGAAGCTAAACAAGCGGTGAAAAAATTAACTAATTTTCAAGGTTCTACAAATGAATTAGAAAAAATACTTGAAAAAATATCCTTACATGATATTCCAGATGAAATAATTAAAAAATATAAGGTGGAAAAATGAAAATCTTAACAGGATCCGAATTATTGAAAAAAGTATATATTAAACTTCAGGAAAGATATAAACCTGAAATCATAAAATTAGATCCAGCTGAAGATTCTGAAATAGCTAATGATTCTGATTTACATAGAACTCGAATAGAATATATGTCCTATAATGAATTGGCTTTATTTGATGGACATAAAAAGGTTGTAATGAGTTTAGGGACCAAAACTGGAGCTTATCCTGGAGAGCAATTTCTTGATGATTTAATTGCAGTTAATTTTAATCCAAAGTTGAAAGACAAAGAATTGGAAAAAAGCTTAAGAAAAAGTATTAGGTGTGGAACTTACTTTAAAAATACTTTATTTTTTGTTTTACAAGATGGTTTAATTGGGGCAACTGAAAATAAAACTGCTGGAAGAATAATTTTAGAGGATGTAACTAAAAAAATAAATCAATATCTGTTTAGAGAACCAAAGTATAATAAAGAAGTTTTATCTTTAAGCGATTTATCTCCTGTGAACACTTCTCCTGCACTTTATAAATCTGGATTAGTGGATCTGTTAGTTAAAAAGATAGAGGATTATGTTTTAATTGGCTTTCCAGAACAAATAGAATTATTTTCTGGGGGAGTATAAATTAAAACTATGGGAGATTTAAAAATAATTATAATTTGATTATTTTATTTTTTCTTTTATTTCTTCTATCTTTAAAGTCTTTTGACAACGAGAACAAACGGGCTTTTTGTTTATAAAAGTTCCAAATATCTTTCCAAGAAAATTATCTTCTATTTTTTCTTTACAAATTTCACATTTCATCTGGAAATTGTATAACTTGTTAATTTAATAAACTTTGTTTTTAATAAAAATATAAAAAGAAAAAAGTTGGAGTTAATTACCAGTCGCTATCTGTATCTGCCTCAAAGTCTTCGTTATCATCCTTTTCATCATCATCCTTTTCTGTATCATCCCAATCTGAGTCTGGTTCATCTTCAAAGTCATCTTTATCATTTTTATCTTCTGATTCTTCGTTCCAAGCCATTTTAATTACCTCCGAATTAGTATTGAATAAATCTGATATTTGATTGAAAACATTTCTGCCTTTAAAGGCTATAGAATAACTGTCCTTTATCCCATGTATTTTTATATTTTGCATGGTTTTGTGGGCTTAGGCGGGATTTAGAAGGGACATATATTTAAATCTTTCCAAATTTTAATATAAAAAAGCACTAAAAATTGAAAAATGACAAGAATAGCAATTGTTGAAAAAAAGCGTTGTAACCCCCATATCTGCGGTAATTATCTATGTATGAGACTGTGTCCTGTAAATAGAACGGGTGAAGAATGTATAAAGAAATCTTCGGATAACAAAATTCTAATAGAAGAAGAACTATGTAATGGCTGTGGTATATGCCAACAAAAGTGCCCTTTTGAAGCGATTTCTATAATTAATTTGCCTGAAAAATTGAAACAAGATCCAGTACATAGATATGGAAAGAATCAATTTGAATTGTTTGAGTTACCTATTCCAAAGAAAAATATGGTTATTGGAATAATTGGAAGAAATGGTATTGGTAAAACTACTGCATTGAGTATTTTAGCAGGAGAGATTATTCCTAACTTTGGAAAGTATAATAAAAAACCAGATAAAGAAGAGATTATCAAAAGATATTCTAATAATTATTTGGGTGAATATTTTAAAAAATTATATTCTCAACAAATAAAAATTTCTTACAAACCGCAAAGAGTGGAATTAATCCCTAAAAGTTACAAAGGTAAAGTTGGAGAATTATTAAATAAAGTTGATGAAAGAAAAATTGTAAATAAATTAATAAAAGAACTTGAAATTGAAAATCTACTTGAAAGAGATTTAGATAATTTATCTGGTGGAGAGTTACAAAAAGTTGCAATAATTGCAACAGCTGCAAAAGATGCAGATGTTTATTATTTTGATGAACCTTCTTCATTTTTAGATATTACTGCCCGAATTAAAATTGCAAGATTATTTGTTGAATTAAAAGAAAATAAATCTGTTATTGTCGTTGAGCATGACTTAGCAACTTTAGATTATATCTCTGATGAGATTCAGATAATTTATGGTGAGCAAGGAAGCTATGGTGTTATTTCACAGTCTAAAGCAGTTAGAAGAGGAATAAATGAGTATTTAGATGGATTCTTACCTGAAGATAATGTTAGATTTAGAAACTATAAAATTATATTTCAAAAACCAGTGTTTAATATTGGTGCAAAACCTGAAGTAGGATACAAATATCCCGACATTGAAAAGAAGTTTACTGGATTTAAAATGAAAATTAGTGGTGGTGCAATGTACAAAGGAAAAGTAAATGCAATTATGGGTTCAAATGGTTTAGGTAAAACTACTTTCTTAAAAATTATTTCAGGTTTAGAAAAAGCTGACAAGGGAATAATTGAGAAAAAAACAATCTCTTACAAACCCCAGTATTTAAAACAAATTAAAGGCAATGTAAAAGAATATCTAAAAGAAATTGCAAAAGAAAATTTTGAATCTGGATGGTATAAACAAAATATATTAATTAAACTTAATATTAAACATTTGTTAGATCATGATTTGTCTGAATTGTCGGGTGGAGAATTGCAAAAAGTTTACATTGCTGCAACCCTATCTACAGCTGCTGAAATAATTGCTTTAGATGAACCTTCTGCTTTTATTGATGTTGAGGATAGACTAAATGTTGCTGAAGTAATAAAAGAGTTTACACTTAAAAAAGAGGTATGCACTATAGTTGTAGATCATGATGTTCAATTTATAGATTATATTGCTGATTCTTTGTTAGTATTTGAAGGTATGCCTGGAAAAGAAGGTCATGTTTATGGACCTTGTGAAAAGCCTGAAGGTATGAATAGAATCTTAAAAATGCTAGATATTACTTATAGAAAAGATAAGCTTACCAATAGGCCAAGAATAAACAAACCAGATTCTCAACTAGATCAAGAACAAAAGAAGAAAAATAGATATTATTACAATGAATAAGTTAGTCACTCTTTAATTAATCAAATTGATGATTTTTCCATCAACAATTTTGGTTCTGCAATATATAAGTTTGGATTTATAATTCCTAGAGCGAATGTATTTATAAAGGAAATAAGACTTAAAAAATGTATGATAACATTCAATCCTAAAGTGAGTTTTCAAACAGTAAAAAACAACAAAAGATTGGATGATTTTTGTGATAATTCTGAGAAAAAAGAGATAAAAGAAGAAATTATTTAAAATTTAGATTAAAATAGAATAAATAAAACCCAATAAAGTTGTAACTAAATTTGCTATAAATGAAATTTTAATAGATTGTTTATAATCTAAATCTAAAAGAAGTTTAATTAAGAATATTTCAATAATAAATACTATTAATTCTACTAAAATAAGATTATTTATCCAGATGGGATAAACATAATTTGCTAAAGGCCAAGTAAAACAATTTATGATTAAAGAATAAAAAAATAATTTTAAGTTTGTATTTTTTATAAAAAAAAGATAAACTACAAATTCTATTAAAATAGTAAGTAAAAAAAATAAAATAAAAAAGGTTGGGTTCATTTTTTGTTCTTTTTAGATTTAAAAATTATTATCCCAATAATAATTAATAAAGCAACAGCAGATAGAATAATACTAAGTAAATAATTATCTGCTACTCTGGTGGGTTTAGGCCTTTCAGATTGAGAAGTATATGGTAATATCTCTTGGGTTTTATCTTCATAGATATATACTATTTTTGATTTTTTTATTTCAAATTTGTTGTCAATAGAACTTACTGTAAAAATATCTTCCATAGCATTTAAAGGATTATCTTCGTCTGTTAAGGAGTTATAAGTTAAGGCTATATCTGATTTTAATAAGTTTATATTATTTGAAGAAAAGAATTTTGATTCATCTTCTGTTGAATTAAGATTGAGCTTTTCAAATTCTGAAGTCTTAATTGCATAAATTGAAGGCAGGGATAATTTATAAAAATAAATGCATGAGTTTTGAGAGATTATTTCATGTCCTTTACTTGTTCCAGTTGAATATATCAAAAAAGTATATTCAGGATATGCATCTAAATTTTCTATTCTAAAACAATAACTAATGCCTTTTTGTCCTGAGGGTATCACATCTGCAGTAACTAAGCAAGAACTAAAAATAATTAGAATTACACCAAATATAAATAGTTTTTTTGACATAATAAAATTTATACTTTTAAGTATATAAAGCTTTATTTTTTTAAGGCTTGGATAAATACAAATATATTTAAATGAGAAAATTAAATTTTAATTATGATATTATTACTTAAGATGTTATTATTAATAGTAATAGCATTTACTTTAATTGCATTAGTAAACAAAATAATAGGTAAGAAAAAAGATTTGTGGTTTCATATTTCCTGGGGTTCTAAAATTAAACCTTCAGAAACATTTAATATTGGTTTTCCAAAAAGTATGGAAGGATATATTGTGTCTTTAATTTTGATTCTGATTATGTTTTTTGTAGCAATCTTAATTTTAAAAGTCTACTAAACTAATTTAGAAGTATTTAAAGAAATAAGAAGCTTTAAAAATGCCCGAGATTATATAATAATAGTATGAAAATTAGAAAATTTAGAGCATATAAAATATTTAATTCAATAGGACAAGAAGCAGTTGAAGTTGAAATTACAGATGATTCTAATTTAGTTGGAAGAGCTTCTGCTCCTTCTGGTTCCAGTGTTGGAAAACATGAGGTCATGGCTTATTCAAAAGAAGGAATTAATTCTACAGTTGAAATTGCAAACAAAGAAATGAGTAAAACTTTGATGAGTAGAACTGTTGAAACTTTTGAAGATTTAGATAGAATTGAGATGGCCCTAAAAAATGTTGATAATACAAAAAAACTTGAAAGAATTGGCGGAAATGTTATAATTGCAACTGAACTAGCAATTTTAAATCTTGCTTCTAAAGGTAAACTATGGAAATTTTTAGGTGGAGATAATCAGAAGATGCCTTTTCCTCTTGGAAATTGTGTTGGTGGTGGGAAACATATAGTTGGTATTGGTCCAGATATACAAGAATTTTTAGCTTTACCCAAAGCACAAAAATTTTATGATTCTGCACATATAAACATAGAATTACATAATCAACTTGCAATAGAGCTAAAAAAGAGAGATAAAAACTTTACAGGCTCTATGACTTATGAAGGTGCTTGGACGTCTACTTTACCAGATTTACATTTATTAGAAATTTTCAAAAAAACTGCTGATAATGTAAGCAAAGAACTCAAGACAGAAATTGGAATTGGAATAGATTTAGCTTCTTCGGAATTGTGGAATGGTAGAAAATATGAATACAAAAAATATTCAAATTTATTTCAGAAAAAAATATTTTCTCCAGAACAACAGATGAGATTTATAAAAAATATAATAATAAATTATGGTTTGATTTATATTGAAGATCCTTTACATGAGGATGATTTTGAGAATTATAAAATTCTAAAAGAAGAAATGAAAGATGAAAAAGTATTAATCTGTGGAGATGATTTAGTTGCAACAAATCCTGAAAGACTAAAGAAAGCAATTAATTGTATAAACGCAGTTATAGTAAAACCTAATCAAATTGGAAGTTTAATAAAAACAAAAGAAGTGATTGACATTGCGAAACAAAATAAAATTATCCCTGTACTTTCACATAGAAGTGGAGAAGTTACAGATAATTTATTGTCACATTTAGCTGTTGGATTTGGTATTCCAATAATTAAATGTGGGGTTGTTGGTGGAGAAAGAATTACAAAAATAAATGAATTAATTAGAATTGAAGATTCTTAAAAAAATTAAATTAATTCTGAAAATGATTTTGTTTCTATTTTCAAGTGAAAAATATTTTTGAATTTTTTAAGAAAACTTTATAAATCGAGTAAATAGTTATAAATTAAATTATTTTCAAAAAGGAGGTGACTGAATTGGCAACAAGTACATTGATAACATTAGCCAATCCGCTTGAAGTTCTTTGGTACAGAATAGTGCAATTAATTCCTGGATTATTAGCAGCAATAATTTTATTGATTATTGGTTATATTCTTGGACTTGCATTAGGACATTTGTTGACTCTTATTCTTGAAAAAATAGGAATAGACAAACATGCTAGTAAGGCAAATTTAATAAAACAAATAGGACACACACATTTTGGATCGATCATAGGTGAAATATTAAAATGGTGGGTGTTTATAATCTTTTTACAAGCTGCAGTTGCACTTGTAGATTTAGGTTCACTATCAGATGTTTTAAACAGATTTGTTTTGTGGCTGCCTAATTTAATTGTTGCAATAGTAGTAATATTATTTGCATTAATTTTTGCACACTATATCGAAATAAAAATTGTAGAAAATACAAAAGTGAAAGGCGCAGGTCTTTCAGCAGGAATTTTTAAATGGGCTATTATAATAATGGCAGTAATAATTGCATTGAATCAGATTGGAATTAATATTGCTGTATTAGAATATACTTATTTGATTGCTGTAGCTAGTGTAGGTTTAGGTGTTGCACTTGCTCTGGGTATTGGTATAGGAAATACAATTAAAGGTGCAGAAGGCAAGAAAATGTTAGATTCTATCAAAAGGGCTGTATAAGCCTTTTATTTCTTTTTTTATTTTTAAAGATAAATTCTTTTTACTTTATAGATTATTTTCCATGTTTCAAAAAAAGATCTTAGTTCTTCTGAAGTTGCTAGAGGGATAAGTATACTATTCTTTCCAGCCTTTTCTCCTTTAACTTCAACTAGAAAACTTTTTCTTCCACCTGTTCCATAAAGTGAATGAGAGAAAGATTCTTTTTTAGTTTTATCTAAGTTTTTGAGTTCATATTGGAATAAGAAGTAAGGTTTTATAGATAAAATATCTGAGATAGATTTATTCTTTTTTATGCTAAATCCTTCATGAATTAAAGAGTTCCAAAGTAAAGGATCTTCAAGAAGATAAGAAAATTTAGTTTTTGTTATATGTGCAGGGATATTTTCTTTTTCAAACTGCGAATAAGCCTCAGTTATAATTTTGTCTTCAAAGATATTAAATACAAAACAAATATCTATATCCTTAACTATTTCTTTTCCCTTTACAAAAGAACCAAATAAAAAGATATCATCAATTTCTTTTTTCTTTAGATAGCTCTTGCAGATATTTATCAATTTCTGTCTTTTTAATAAGATTGATTGTTCCATTTTTTACCTTAATTAAATCTTCATGCTCAACTTTTTGAGAATAAGTTTTTCTATAGATTTTAAATAAAGGACTTAACTCACTATAAATTTCTGGAAAAAACTTTTCTAAGATTACAAACCTATCTGAGTGATTAGAAGGCATTTTTAAAAGTTGAGAATATATTAAAAAATCACATCCTTCAACCAAAGTTTTGAAATACATAGTTATTGCTGATTTAATTCTTTTTTTAGATTCATCTTCTTGCGCAGATTCTAGAAATTCTGCTAAAGCTGAGATGATAAGTCTCTTTTGTTCATCCATGTCAATATATGACAACAGAGTAATATTTAAATCTTTCTGTCAATTAGTGACTATGAGGTTAAAAATGGTCTTTTCTGTCAATTAGTGACTTATGCGAATATTTATGAAAAATATTATTAATATGTAAATATAAGTAAATAAAAAAGCTAGAACTTAAAAGGCCATAGAAAGTTTTATAAATCAAGTCTAAATCTCTTAAACAAGCTATAAAATGACTGAAGAAGAACAATTAATGGTGCCTCTGGACGAGTATTTAAAAGCCGGATTGCACATTGGAACCAAGTTTAGAACTAAATATATGGCTCCTTTTATCTATAAAGTTAGACCTGATGGTTTGGCTGTTTTAAATATAAAAGAGATAGATAAGAGAATAGAAATAGCTTCTAAGTTTATTTCTAGATATGAACCTAATGAAATTCTATTAGTTTGTAGAAGAGAGAATGGTTGGAATGCTTTGGGATTATTTGCAAAAGTAACTGGAATCAAAGCATACTTAGGAAGATATCCACCAGGAATTATGACTAATCCTGAATTAAAGAATTTCACAGAAATGAAATTAGTAATTGTTTGCGATCCATGGCCAGATAAAAATGTTGTTGATGATGCTTCAAGAACTGGAACTGCAGTTTTAGCTTTATGTGATACTAATAATACTTCAAATAATATTGATTTATTAATTCCATGTAATAATAAAGGTAAAAAATCGATAGGAATTATATTCTATATTTTAGCAAGAGAATATTTAAAGAGTAGAGGAAAAACTTTGGATATTCCTATTGAAGAATTTACAAAAGAAGATTAAAATAAGATTTTTATTTATCTAATTCAATAATTTTATCAGAATAAACACACATTCCTTTTTTATCTAAAATTTCAAATCTAAATGTTTTTGATGGATGTTTTGTTCCACGCATTTTTAATATTTCTATACCTCTAATTCTTTCACCATCAATTTTTGAATGATAAATAATAATAATTGAATCAACTTCAAACTCTAAAGCTGCAGAAACTGTATCTGATTCTATAGCCTCTTCTTGAGCTGTTAAAACGGCCGTACAGCCCCACTTGTTAATCATTTCAAATAAAGCAAGTGCTGCTTCTTTTTTTGTAAGTTCATCTCTATATAATAATGCAAATGAAGTAATTGAATCTATAACGATTCTTTTTACTTTTGATTTTTCAATCATACTTTCAAGAACACCACCACCTTCTGCAAGCATCTTTTTAACTTTTTCAGGTGTATATTCTAAAATTGTAAATTTTCCTTCTTTTTCTGCTTTAGATAAATCCCAACCGAAATCTTGCATATCCTCAAATAATTTTTTTCTTTTTTCTTCAAAAGTAATATAAAGAACTTTTTCTCCAGACTCTATTCCTTTCATTAAGAATTGAATTGAAAATATTGTTTTTCCAGAACCAGGACCACCTGCAACTAAATTAATTGAGTTTGGTTTAAATCCTCCAGAAATAAGTTTGTCAAATCCTTTTATCCCTGTAGATATTCTTTTTGTTGCTGAAATTGCTGCCATAGTAGATTTAGTATTAATAGTCATAACTCTAGTATAAAAAGATTGTGGTTAGTAAATATTATTTGAATGTACGCTTGAGGGGTTAGCAAAATATATAAAGAGAGTTTATAAATAAGATTATATGGTTTTAGAATCTATTATTAGCCCAAGTAAAGCAGAGGGTAAACCCTTTGAAACTTTTGTTTTAGGGTTTTTTTATGCAATTTTAGGATTTTTTTTAGCATGGTGGATATTTAAACAGCATATCAGTTTAGTTATGGTATTTCTAACAGTAATTGCAGTTTTACCCTTATTTTTCTATACTTTAAAATTGGAAGAAAAGAAAGATAGTTTTATTAGAAGTGAAAAAATTTTGATTAAAGAGCATTTTAGGGCAATAAGATTTTTGATATATATGTTTTTAGGTTTTGTTGTTGCATTTTCTTTAATATTTGTAGTATCTTTCATAATTTCTCCTGGATCTTCAGAAAGATTTTTTAGTATTCAATTAGACACTATTCAGGGAATAAATTCAAGAGTTAGCGGGAATTATTTTTCAACTGGAAATTATAGTGCAATGGATTCATTTACACGTATTTTAATAAATAATCTTAATGTTCTGTTTTTTTGTATAATCTTCTCTTTAATTTATGGTGCTGGAGCAATTTTTATTTTAACTTGGAATGCTTCTGTAATAAGTGCTGCAATTGGAACGTTTATAAATAATAATCTTGGTACTTATGCTAGTGCAATAGGCTTAGTAAAAGTTGGTGGCTATTTTCATATTGCTTCATTTGGTTTAATGAGATATGCTTTGCACGGTATACCTGAAATTGGTGGTTATTTTATTGGTGGTTTGGCAGGAGGAATAGTTTCTGTTGCAATTTCTAAGCATGAATTTGGAAGTGCTACATTTTCTAAAGTAATTTCAGATGCTTTATTGTTATTTGTACTTGCAGTAGTTGTATTAATAATAGCGGCATTAACAGAAGTGTTTGTAACCCCTGTGTTATTCTAG